>Ga0114958_10000153_pt1 | contig 56897 bp, 47 predicted proteins | sample C_130208_EF_Meta_FD_89577 | JGI IMG/M metagenome (GOLD analysis project Ga0114958, IMG submission 89577) | Freshwater microbial communities from Lake Croche, Canada to study carbon cycling - C_130208_EF_MetaG | ecosystem: Environmental > Aquatic > Freshwater > Lake | place: Lake Croche, Canada... | reverse complement strand
TATCGGCATGGTTTGATCGACCAAACTAGCCAATTGTGTTCTCAGAAATTTTTCTCCATTAAGGGTGCAAAGTGCAACTGATATTCTCAAAACAATCTTATTTTAATGGGCTTCAAGCCAGTTCGCTCCTATGCCTATTCCCGTTTCCATCACCACGCCCAAGTCCAGAGCATGACACATAATGTCATTTATTTTGTCACGAAGGTAATTAATTTCACTAATATGTGCATCAAAAACCAATTCGTCATGCACGGTTAAAATCATTTTTGACTTCAATTTCTCTTTCTCTAGGAAATTTTGAATTTGTATCATGGCCACTTTAATCATGTCTGCAGCTGATCCTTGGATGGGAGCATTGATTGCATTTCGCTCCGCAAATCCTCTTTCGTTCATGTTCGCCGACATGATATCTCGCAAGTATCTTCGTCTGCCTAAGATTGTTTCCACATACCCTAATTCTTGCGCTGTATGTACACAAGTGTCCATATACGTTTTTACTTTAGGGAATTCGACAAAATATTGATCGATAATTTCTTTTGCCTCGGTTCTTGAAATAGCTAATTGGCCCGCTAGTCCAAAAGCAGAAACTCCATAAATGATTCCAAAATTAACTGTTTTAGCTTTTCTTCGCATATCAGAATTCACCTCGTCCAAGGGGACATGAAAAACTTTAGCCGCGGTAGCTTTATGGACATCTAAGCCGTTGTTAAATGCTTCAAGCATCGAATCATCTTGTGAAAAAGCAGCCATAATCCGAAGTTCTATTTGGGAATAATCTGCAGATAAAATCTGATATTCTTCGTTTCTAGGAATAAATGCTTTTCTTATTTCACGTCCTCTAACCGTTCTAATTGGGATGTTTTGCAAGTTGGGATCCTTGGAAGATAACCTTCCTGTAGCCGTTACCGCTTGCATAAATGACGTGTGAATTCGACCAGTTTTACTTGAAATTAATTCTGGTAAGGCATCTACGTAGGTCGATTTTAATTTTTGAAGTTCACGAAAATCTAAAATGAGTGAAGCGATGGCATGTTCAGATTCCATTTTAGAAAGAATTTCTTCCCCCGTCATGTATTGACCCGTTTTCGTTTTTTTCGCTTTGGGATCTAGTTGTAATTTTTCAAACAAGATTTCTCCTAATTGCTTTGGAGATGCAATGTTGAATTCTTGCCCAGCGGCTTCATATATTTTTTGTTGGACTGCCTTCGAATCTACCTCCAAAGTCTTCGACATCTCTTTTAAAAATGGAATATCTAAATTAACACCCTCCCTTTCAATTGAAGATAATACGCGGGATAGAGGCATTTCCACTTCCTGTAAAAGTGAAACGGCCTTTGGGTTTGATGTTAATTTTTCGTCAAGAATGGGTTTTAACTGGAATGTGATATCGGCATCCTCAGCGGCATATTCCTTAACAGCCATTAAATCAGCATCTCTCATATTTCCCTGCTTAAGCCCTTTTTTACCTATTAAACTCTCGATCGACATGGGTTCGTAGTTTAAATAGGACATAGCCATGGCGTCCATATTATGACGTTTTTCGGGCTCGATTAGGTAATGGGCCAACATCGTATCATAGATATCACCTTTGATTTCGATGTCGTAGTTGGCCAATACACTCATATCATATTTGATATTTTGCGCAATCTTTTGAATGGCTTCATTTGCAAAGATTTCCTTAAATAAATCCACCTGCTTTTGACATTCTTCTTTGTTTTCTGGAAAGGGTACATAAAATGCTTCGGCCTTCCGATAAGCAAAAGACATTCCAACGAGCTCCGCTTCGACCACTGACAAGCTAGTCGTTTCAGTATCGAAACAAAATGAACTTTGTCGGGCTAAAAAACCAATGAACGATTTGATCGCTGCTTCCCCCTGAATTAAATGGTATTGATGCTTTGTGTTTTGTAAATTGTTGAAACTGATGTGAATGGGCTCGCTGCCGCTATCCACGATACTTTTTTGAATTTGACTCGTTTCTGGATTTGCTGATGGGGCAAACATGTCCATTTGGTTTGCATCCTTTTTAGGGGCTAGCTTAGGTTCTACTAAGACCGCTGGACTGTCTTCTCCTAAAATTCTTTTCCTTAATGTTCTAAATTCTAATTCGTCTAAAAGGGGTTCTAAAAGTGCCCGATTAGGTGGCGTGGCAATTAATTTTTCTTCTTCGTATTCGATGGGAACTTCGCATAGGATGCGTGCAAGGTGCTTTGATAGAATACCTTGTTCCCTAAAATTAATCAAATTTTCTTGGAGCTTACCTTTTAAAAGATCTGTGTTTTCTAATAAATTTTCTAATGATTCATATTCCTCCAATAGTTTTTGAGCGGTCTTTTCACCGATTCCTGGGATTCCTGGAATATTGTCCACCGCATCACCCATGAGGCCAAGCATGTCGATCACTTGGTCTACGTTTTTTATATTCCAACGAGCACAAACCTCTTTTGGACCTAGTACTTCAACCCCTTTTCCCATGAAAGCAGGTTTATACATTTTGATTCGTTCCTCCACTAATTGGCCATAATCCTTATCAGGTGTCATCATGTACACAACCATTTCAGGATTTTCTTTCACTGCTTTTTTAGCGATCGTCCCTATTATATCATCCGCTTCATACCCGTCTAAGATTAGAATAGGAATATCCAATGCTTCCACCATTCGCTTCACATAAGGAATAGCAATGGTAATATCTTCTGGCTGTTTCTCTCTCTGAGCTTTGTATGGAGTATATTCGATGTGTCGAAAAGTAGGAGCATGTGTATCAAATGCCACGCCTAAATAATCAGGTTTTTCTTTTTGAATAACTTCTAAAATAGTGTTGGTAAATCCGAATACAGCACTAGTATTGATTCCTTTTGACGAAATTCTGGGAGTTTTAGCAAATGCAAAATGAGCCCGATAAATGAGAGCCATTGCGTCAAAGAGGAATAATTTTTTCATGGATTTTAACTAAATTTGTAGTGTTTTACTTGATGTAAATATAATAAATAAATATGCGATTATGAATTTAGCAGAACTTCGAATCAACTATCAAAAAGGAGAATTACTGGAATCCTCTGTGGATAAAAATCCTTTTGACCAATTTAAAAAATGGTTTTCGGAGGCCAAAGATAGTCAGGTTCCTGAACCTAATGCCATGCATGTAAGTACCTTAGGAGAAAATGGAATGCCTAATGGTCGAGTAGTTTTGTTGAAAAATGTTGGCAAGGGATTTTCTTTCTATACCAATTATAATTCAAGTAAGGCCGAGTCTTTATCCAAGCATCCTCAGGCATGTATCACTTTTTTTTGGGCTGAATTAGAACGGCAAATTCGAATTGAAGGAATTACACATAAGGTTGATTCTGCCACTGCAGAAATATATTTTAAAAACAGACCCCGCGCTTCACAATTGGGCGCCTGGGTTTCCGAACAAAGTGCGCGCATCGAATCACGTGAGGTTTTGGAAATTGCATTTAAGGAATTAGAAGCCAAATTTGCAGGTCAGGAAATACCTAAACCACCTCATTGGGGAGGTTTTGAATTGATCCCTTCTTATTTTGAATTTTGGCAAGGCCGCACCTCCCGATTACATGATCGTGTGATGTATGAATTGGAAGCGAATGGTACTTGGAAAATAGGGAGATTAGCCCCTTAAAACCATTTTTAATCAAACAAATTCTTTACCTGTAAAGTCTTTTGACTTTGAAAACCTTCGCCATATTTAACGCCTATTTTATGACCCATTTCTTGCGCTCTTGCTTGAATGAAAGACAAGAAATCAGGACTTGAAATATAGGAATTAGGTTCATTTGATGCGGGATCAAAAAATTGACTTTTAAACGCTCGGATTGAATTTTCTTTGATGCCCCAAAATTCACTGATATCGATGACAAAATCAGGTTCTAAATATCGATCTTGGATATAATGATAGACCTGTTTTGGTCGCCAAGCCTCTTGATTCAATTTAGATTTTGAATCTATGGTGTTGATCATTCGGAGGCCCGATAAAAAACATGCATCTATGGCTAATTTAGCCCCTTTTCCATGGTCAGGATGCCGATCTTCAAGGGCATTGGCTAACACAATTTCTGGCTTGTATCTCCTGATTACTTCCATTAAAATTAATTGGCTTGCCTGATCATTTTGGAAAAAACCGTCGGCTAAACCTAGATTTTCCCTGGCGTGTAAACCTAAAATTCTTGTGGCATCATTTGACTCTTGTAATCGGATTTCAGGGGTTCCTCTTGTCCCCATTTCGCCCCTAGTGAAATCAACAATACCTACTTTTTTCCCTTGAGCAATGTAGGAGAGTATGGTTCCTGAGCAACTTAATTCCGCATCATCCGGATGAGCGGCCATGACCAAAATATCTAATTTTATATCCATATCAATGAATTCTTAAACGTCTTCCGGCTCGAATCGTTGACGATAATCGCAAGCCATTTAATCGGGCTAGTTTAGAAACTGACATTCCTGCTCTTTGAGCAATGGTGTACAATGAATCCCCATTGCGAACTCGAGTCCAGGCTTTACGTCTTGTTCTAATTTTTTCTCCAACACTACCATATTCGTTTCTAAGTGATAATGCTCTTGCATTAAATGTTTGAGCAGTGATGAGTAAATGATCAGAAAGAGGTTCACCTGTGCCAAAATTAAATACCTGATTGGGGTTAAATGGGTTTCCTTCAAAACGAGTCTCAAAATGTAAGTGAGAGCCCGTACTTCTACCGGTATTTCCTCCTAAGCCAATTTCATCCCCGGCTTTCACAAAAGTTCCAGCTTCTAACGATTGTTTGGAAAGGTGCCCATACAGTGTTTCTAATCCATTATAGTGCCTTACCACCATAAACTTTCCATATCCACCCCAATCGACACTGGCCATGCGTACAATTCCGTCAAAGGCTGAATAAACGGGATATCCAGTTTCTAAATCTAGGTCCACGCCTGCATGTAATCGACCCCAACGAGGTCCAAATGGACTTGTTTGTTTGACAGAAGCTAAAGGGGCAGACCAATTTTTGCCAGCTGCCAAATTATACAATTCTAAATCAACAGGTTCATCAAAGTCTTTGGCATTTATATCGTAGGGATCGATACTTTTAGTATCCCAAATCGAATAATAAGACGCTACAGAAACAAAATCCTCGCTGCCTTCCGGTGCATTTTCTTCTTCAATTTCCACCACTAATGCTTCCCCTTCGTCAATGGATGTAGTGTCGAAATTACTGATCGTCGGGTTAATAATTTTTAAAGGCTCGTATTTTCGCTCCTGCATCTCAGAACTTCCTAATGCAGTAGAGCCGGTTTCTGATTCTGTTCTGAACTGCAAGGGAGGTAATTCGTCTAAATCACTCTTTTTATTTTGTTCTTGGTACAGGTTAGCCTGACTTTTAGTTTCAATTTTTGTATTCTTTTTAAACAATTTCTTTTCCTGTGCTTTTAATAAAAAGCAAGGAAATAAAAAGATAATACCTAACAACAGTGGTCTAAAATTCATTAAAATTATTTATATTAGTGATTAGCTGCCAACCATCTTTCTGCGTCTAAAGCCGCCATACAGCCTGTTCCAGCAGCGGTAACTGCTTGCCGGTATGTGGAATCTTGCACATCTCCACAAGCAAAAACTCCTGCTACATTAGTCCTTGTGCTCCCTTTTTCCGTTATTAAATATTCTTGATCATCCATAGCTAACACACCTTTGAAAATGGCAGTGTTCGGTTGGTGTCCAATCGCAACAAAAAATCCTGTCAAGGCAATTTCATTAGTTTCTCCACTTATTCTATTTTTCAATCGAATTCCTGTCACACCCGTTGAATCACCTAATATTTCCTCAGTTTCAGAATTCCAATGTATTTCAATTTTGGGATTATTTTTAACACGATCCTGCATGATTAATGATGCTCTCATTTCATCTCTGCGTACAATCATGTGAACTTTAGTACATAGATTAGCCAAATAACTTGCTTCCTCCGCGGCCGTATCTCCCGCTCCCACAACAGCAACAGTTTGGTTTCGGTAGAAAAAACCATCGCATACAGCACAGGCTGAAACGCCCAAGCCGTTGTAGGTAGTTTCTCCTTCTAAACCCAACCATTTTGCTGAAGCCCCAGTGGCAATAATGATGGAATCAGCTTCGATTTCAACCCCATTGTCTATCCAAACTTTTTTGGGATTTGAGGAGAAATCTACTTTTTCTGCTAGACCATGTCGCACATCTGTGCCAAATCGCTTCGCCTGATTTTCTAGATCAATCATCATGGTAGGGCCATCAACGCCAGTCGGATATCCTGGAAAATTATCTACTTCCGTCGTTGTGGTCAGTTGGCCTCCTGGTTGGCCACCCATATACATAATGGGATGCAAACCTGCGCGAGAAGCGTAAATGGCGGCAGTATAACCTGCGGGACCTGAACCTATGATTAAACACTTAGTTTTTTCTGACATAAATTTTGAAATTGAGGCAAATAAAGAGGCCATTAAATAGCTTGTAAAATTCGGCAAAACTGAGCAGAATCCCAAACGATGTTTTATTATCAATAATTATTACTTTTGCCTAAACCTATTATAAACGAATGAAAATCAATAAAATTACTTCGAGTTTAACATTTTGGGTATTACTCTCCATTTTCACTGGGGTAATTATCGGCCATTTTCGACCTGATATCGCATTATACTCTGTATTTGAAAAGAAAATTAATTATTCTCTCCTTGGAACTGAAATAAGTTTTGGGCCAACTTTAAGTGAAATGTTTAGTGGAATATTTATCAGCTTAGTGAAGCTATTTATTCATCCAATCATCTTCTTGACTATCAGTTTGGGAATTGTTAATATGGGTAATTTAAAAAAAGTAGGACGGGTAGGAGGAAAGGCTTTATTATATTTTGAAGTAATAACAACCTTGGCTTTGATTATAGGGTTGGCCGTTTCTAAAATTCTTCAGCCTGGTATAGGCGTCATTCGGGACGATGTCGCTTCAGGTGACATTTCAAAGTACACTCAAAAAGCTGCCGATTTTAGTTGGCTCATGTTTTTAAAAGAAAATTTCACAATCCAAGTATTAATATTCTCTTTGATTTTTGGTGTCCTGATAACTTGGATTACCCGAAGAGCAAAAATGATTTCAGGCATGCACCAAGCCTCGGATTGGGTTTTTAAAGGCTTGCATTTTGTTATGTATTTAGCTCCCTTGGGTGCTTTGGGTGGCATGGCTTTTACGATTGGGAAGTTTGGAATTCATTCGTTATTGCCACTCGCTAAATTGATGATTTCTGTATACGTAACGATGGGAATATTTGTTTTTGTTGTCCTAGGCTTTGTAATGCGTAGTTGTGGTGAGCGAATTTGGAACTTTTTGAAATTCATCAAGGAGGAATTATTAATTGTTTTAGGTACTTCATCTTCTGAAGCGGCATTACCCTCTTTAATGAAAAAATTAGAACAAATGGGTTGTTCCAAATCTGTTGTGGGACTTGTCGTTCCAGCGGGATATTCTTTTAATCTAGATGGAACTAGTATTTACCTTTCGATGGCCACTTTGTTTTTAGCTCAAGTTTATGGCATTGATTTGTCCTATGGCCAATTATTAACCATTATAGGGGTTTTAATGGTGACAAGTAAGGGTGCTGCGGGCGTAACCGGTAGTGGATTTGTGGTATTAGCTTCCACGTTAACCGCACTCCAAGTAATACCGCTGGAAGGTTTGGCATTATTATTGGGTGTGGACCGTTTTATGTCAGAAGCGCGTGCCATTACTAATTTTATAGGAAATGGAGTAGCTACCGTATGGATTGCTAAGCATGAGAAAGAATTTATAGTTCCTGTTGCAGAAATCAAGGATTAGGTTTTAACCAATCCTCCCTCAATTTAATTTGCTTCCTTGAAGGAAGTATGAGTTCATTAATGGCTTTTCTGCTCGATTGAATTGTAAATTCAAATGGGGCAACTAATTTAAATGTGTCAAACCCTCCCTTGTCGTTGGATCGTGCGATTTCCAACGTTAATAAATCACCAGGTTTTATTTTTAATAGTACTTGTTGGGTATTCATAACAAAGTTAGGTAGGTCCACAGGCAATTGGTTTACAGAAACAAGTTCGTCTTTGGCTTTTAATTGGAGGGCATTTCCAAACACATTAACACCTAGGTCACTACCTATAAAAGCCCTTTTAGTTTCTGAATTTATGTTAAGCGCCTGAAAATCAAATCCTAAGGTTCTAACCGTATCTTTTTTATTGGGATCAATTTCATATCCGATACTATTTAGCCAATCATTTAAAGGAATTTTTTTATTTCCAGCCACATACAAGTTAAAGTATTCTTTAAGGCTTGGATTTTTTGTTACCGAAACTAATTTGTCAAATAATTCATCGTCTTTAAAGGATTGATTCGGACCATAAATTTTCGCTAAATCCTGCATCATTTGTTGGGTTCCATAAGCTCCATTAGATTCCTTTCTTAACAATAAATCTAACCCAAAGCCTAATAGAGCTCCTTTTTGATAAACATTGCTGTATTGGTCTTTATAGGTGGTTAGTACCTTTTTACTCATCTCAGTAAAGGGAATTTTATCGTCAAATTGCATTTGCATCGTCTCCCATTTTTCTTGTATGGTTTGCATAAATTGAGGCAATGTGATCAGTCCGTATTTCACTTGCATGTGATGTGCCGCATATTCGGTTAGACCTTCATACAACCATAAATGTTTGGACATTTTGGGCTGATTAAAATCAAAATTCCCTATCTCTTCAGAATGAATATTTAAGGGGGTGACAATATGAAAGAATTCATGGGCACATACGTCTAAAATAGTTTGTCCTAAACTTGATAAATCTCCTTCAGTCAAATAATAAAAAGAAGATTTTGCATGTTCAAGTGCTCCATAACTACCATTTTTTAGATTGTCAGATAGAATGATCAAAAATGCATAGCGCTGTATGGGTAAAATTCCTCCTAAATAGTTTTTTTGAGCTTCTAAAAGCGGCTTAATTTTTTGTGCTATTTCCTCTGCAATGATCGTTTTTTTGGGAGAAAACAGGGAAATGATTATTTCAGCATTGCCAACTTTCAGTACAGTCGTGTCTGGCTTCGCATACATAAAAGGGGAATCTACAATTTCATAGTAGGAATTGGCTTTGAATATATCTTGAGTTGGGCTACTTTTAATATCGCTTTTTAAAGCGGAGGTACCCACCATAAATGAGGGTTTATTAATTTCTAATTCAATTTTGCTTTTTTCAAATCCTTGGAAATAGCCTAGAAATCCGTGCGCATTTAAAGCAAACAAAGTGTCTTTTTGAAATGAAGTTCCCGCAGGTTCGAATACATATTCCCCGTCGATTTCTGGGCTATCCCAAGTGTCGTCTACTTGGTATGTAATGCGACTTAATTTAACTGCATTTTTAATTTGGTATTCATTCACATTCTTTTTGACAACCGATAAACTTTTGCCTTGAGCATCAAAAGCTTGAAAGTCGCTAATATATCTCCCAAAGTCATAGTTGGCATACGTACCCGGAACTATTTTAGGGAAGAAAAAGCCAATTTGGTCTTGCTTGAATTTGGGTGTTTTTACTTGGACACTTAATTTATCATGGATGATTTCATTCAAATCAATTGAATATATGATCCTATTTTGTGCTGACAGGTAAGCGCTGAAAAGCAAGAATGTGGCCAAAAATAAATATCGCATATTTTTAACTTTTGTAATTGATTGCATCTTTGGTTTCTATTTTTTTGATAAATAAAGTCGGTATGGTACTTGTAATGGCAACTAATAAACAGGTTCCTACATTAACATATATCCAGGTAGGTATATCCCAAAGAATGGGTACAGCGTTCATATAGTAGTTTTCAGGATCTAATGGAATGAGTTTATACGTATATTGAATGTAGCAAAATATGATTGCAATTAGATTTCCAATGAATAATCCCCTGAGCAATATGAAGAATCCGTTCCACCAAAAAATGGTTTGTATTTGTTTTTGCGAGCTGCCAAGTGCTTTTAATAAACCCACCATCGGAATTCTTTCCATAATTAACACCCAAAGTGTGGCAATAAGGTTGAAACAAGCGACTAAAAGCAGAAGAGATATAAAAATGACAATGTTGCGGTCCAGCATATTCATCCAGTCAAACAGGGAAGGATATAACTGTACTATAGTTTCTAATTTCCATTCTGTAGGTAAATTCTTTTCAATACGAAATGCAGATTGATTTAAATCTTCCCCTTTTTTAAGAATGATCTCATAACTACCTAAGGAATCAGCGCTCCAGCCATTCATTTTCCCTACCCAGTCACGGTCTGCGAGAATGAATATCTTGTCTAATTCATCTAGTCCAGTTTCATAAATCCCAGTTACTTTAACTTTTCTAGGCCTTTCTGGCTGGCTTAAAAAGTATAAAATTAAACTTTGATTCACGCCGGTTTTTAATTGTTTGGCAAGAATCTGGCTGATAATTACATCTTGGGAATTTTTTAAAAAGGGCAGACCTTGAATTAGATTTTTTTTGATTTGTGCTTGTGGCATATCCTGGCCAATTCCTTTGATGACAATTCCAGAAAGTCCCGTTTTGCCAACAAGTATACCTGGTTTTTGAATGTGGGATTGGATATGATCAATGTATGGCAATTGGCTGACGGATTTTTCCCAAGACGTGTTTTTATAAATCGGATTTTCTGAAATCGAATGGTTTCCACTCAGTTTACTTACACGTAGGTCTCCTGAAAAACTAGTTAATTTTTCTTGAATGGCGGATTTGAAACCAAATAAAATGGAAAAGGCAATTAGGATTATACTGATGCCAAGTGATATCGTTCCTATGCCTACGAACGTGACAGTCTTAGAAAATGAAGTTTCCTGCGTATTTCTAATCCGTCGGGCTACAAATAAGGGAAAATTCATATATTCACAAGTTTATAATACTAAAAAAATATCTGATATTTGGCCTGATATTTTAACACGCAAAGAAAATGCTATTGCTTCGATTCTACAAGCTAATCTTATTATTGTTCATTTTTTATTCATTACCAGCACAGCAGACAGGTAACCCTATGCCAGGCGCTTATTCCACAAGATCCTATGTGTATTTATTGAAAAATAAAAAAGTGGCATTAGTTGTTAATCATACGTCGGTTATTTTAAAGACTCATTTGGCAGATAGTTTATTGGCATCTGGTATCCAAGTAACTAAAATTTTTGCACCTGAACATGGATTTAGAGGAAGTGCAGATGCGGGAGCACATGTGGATGATAGCATAGATCAAAAAACAGGCTTACCCATTGTTTCCTTGTATGGAACACATAAAAAGCCGACCCAAGAGGATTTGAAAAATGTGGATATGGTTGTTTTTGATATTCAGGATGTGGGCATTCGATTTTATACGTATAGTTCTACTTTGCATTATGTGATGGAAGCATGTGCTGAAAATAAAGTCCCAATCATGATTTTAGATCGGGCAAATCCCAATGGACATTATGTGGATGGGCCCGTTTTAGATCAAAAGTTTGCTTCATTTGTGGGCTTAAATCCCATACCGATAGTTCATGGATGTACCTTGGGGGAGTTGGCAAAAATGATCAATGGTGAGGGTTGGTTAGCCAATCATGTGGTCTGCGATTTAAAAGTTATTCCTGTGCAGAATTACACGCATGATACTTTTGTGCACATTTCTATTCCTCCTTCCCCTAATTTGCCCAATGATCAGTCCATCGGATTATACCCTTCTCTTTGCCTTTTTGAGGCTACACCTGTCAGCATAGGAAGAGGGACTAAAACTCAATTTCAAGTGGCCGGACTTCCCGTGGAAGGTGCGGGTGATTATCAGTTTACACCAGTTCCGATGGCTGGGGCCATGGATCCGCCGCAAAAAGGGAAACTTTGTTTTGGATTTAATTTGACTACGATTCCTGTGCGCCAATTAGGTTTCAGTTTAAAATATTTGCTTTATTTTTTCAACAAAATGGGTAAAAGTGAAAGCTTTTTTTCAAGCCCATCTTTTTTTGATAAGTTGGCCGGTAGCGATACATTGCGCAAGCAAATGTTAGCTGGTCAAACCGAAACCCAAATTCGTGCTTCTTGGGAACCTGCATTGAAAGCCTATTCCCAAATCCGTTTACGATATTTATTGTACAAATAGATTTTTCTAAGGGAATAATCGGTTTTTGATTGAAATTTGCGACCTTTGCTGTTTATTTTTTATCAATCAATATGGCGGAAAAGATTATTATTCTTGACTTTGGTTCTCAAGTAACTCAGTTAATTGCTCGGCGTGTACGAGAAATTAAAGTTTATTGCGAAATTCACCCTTTCAATAAAATTCCAGTTTTAGATGATTCCGTGAAGGGAATTATTTTGTCAGGTAGCCCGTGTTCGGTTCGTGATGTAGATTCTCCAAGTATTGATTTGACGTTATTTGGTGACCTACCAGTCTTGGGTATTTGTTATGGGGCCCAATTATTAGCTCATTTAGGGGGAGGTTCTGTTCAAGCTTCAGCGCATCGGGAATATGGTCGCGCTCATATGGATTCGAAAAAATCACATGTACTATTGGATGGATTATCTGAAAAAAGCCAAGTTTGGATGTCGCATGGGGATACCATTATGGAATTGCCAAATGAATATGAAGTGATTGGAAGTACAGAAACGGTACGCGTTGCAGCATTTTCACATACATCTAAACCGATATTTGGAATACAATTTCATCCAGAGGTTACACATTCCACTGAGGGAAGCGAATTAATTAAGAATTTTGTGGTTGGCATTTGTGGGTGTTCTCAATCATGGACCTCAGATTCCTTTGCTGAAACTACGATTGCTGCATTGAGAGGGCAATTGGGCAATGATAAAGTGGTGTTAGGTTTATCAGGAGGAGTTGACAGTTCCGTGGCGGCTGTTTTATTACATCGGGCCATCGGTAAAAATCTGTATTGCATCTTTGTTGACAATGGATTATTACGCAAAAATGAATTTGAACAGGTGCTAGCATCCTACCATACGTTGGGATTAAATGTAAAAGGAGTTAATGCCAAAAATCTTTTTTATGATGCATTGGCTGGGCTTTCAGACCCTGAAGAAAAACGTAAAGCAATAGGCAAAACGTTTATTGACGTTTTTGATCACGAATCACATTTGATCGAAGGGGTTTCTTGGTTAGGCCAAGGAACTATTTACCCCGATGTGATTGAAAGTGTCAGTGTGAAAGGTCCTTCGGCGACGATAAAATCCCATCATAATGTGGGTGGTTTACCTGATTTCATGAAACTTAAGGTGGTAGAACCATTGAAAACCTTATTTAAAGATGAAGTTAGGTTAGTGGGCAAAACTTTAGGTGTGCCTCAAGAAATTTTAGGGCGCCATCCATTTCCGGGACCTGGTTTAGCGATTCGAATTTTAGGGGATATCACTCCAGCAAAAGTAGATATTTTACAAAAAGTAGATGCGATTTTTATAAATGGATTGAAACAAGATGGCCTCTATGACCAAGTATGGCAAGCAGGTGCTATTTTATTACCGGTCCAATCAGTGGGTGTTATGGGCGACGAGCGTACTTATGAGCAGGTAGTTGCTTTGCGTGCTGTGACCAGTTTAGATGGTATGACGGCAGACTGGTGCCATTTGCCTTATGAATTTTTAGGCCGTATTTCTAATGAAATCATTAACCAAGTCAAGGGAGTCAATCGAGTGGTGTATGACATTTCGTCTAAACCACCAGCTACCATAGAATGGGAGTAAAGTAGGTAATAGGTATTTTACAAATAATTATTAATCAACCCAACTGTCAACCTATTTCAGGACAAGACATTTTTTTCTATTACCTATAACTTATTACCTATTACCTCTTACCTAATACCTCTTAACGTGTACAGTTCTGCTAAATACAGCATGGTTTCGGTCGCTTTTTGCATATCCTGGACGGAAACCCATTCTTCTTTGCTATGAAATGCATGTTCCCCTGCAAATATATTTGGACAAGGTAAGCCCATAAAGGTGAGTCTTGAGCCATCAGTACCCCCTCTAATACTCGTTGTCTCTGGCGTCAAGCCAGCTAATTTCATGGCTTCCATGGCTAAAGAAATACATATTGGATGGTCTTTTAAAATTTCATTCATATTGCGATATTGTTCTGTTTGAATGAAATCTGCTGAACTATTTGGATAATTTTTTAATACCTTGAAGGTGATTTCTTTGAGCAAATTCCCATATTCAATTAATTTTAATGTATCAAAATCTCTCAAAATAAAGTCAATTTGTGCCTCCTCCACCTGACCTTGCATGTCCACTGGATGAATAAATCCCTCCATTTTTTCTGTTGTTTCAGGACTTAGTAATAACTTAGGAAGTTTGGAAACAATTTCTGCGGCTATTTTTAGAGCGCTTTCCATTCGACCTTTTGCAAATCCTGGGTGCTGGGAAACGCCCTTAATTTTAATCGTAAATCCATCAGCAGAAAATGTTTCATTTTCTAAATGTCCTCGCTTCTCGCCGTCCAACGTATACCCATATACGGCATCAATCTTATTGAGTTCAATGTGGTCAGTACCTCTGCCTACTTCCTCGTCTGGTGTAAATACAATCGATATAGGCCCATGTTTAACTTCAGGGTTTTTTTGCCAGAAAGCGACTGCATCCATGATTTCGGCCACCCCAGCTTTATTGTCAGCCCCCAATAAAGTTAATCCGCTCGCTGTAATAATGTCATTTCCTAGTTGTTCTTGTAAGTCAGGATGCTCATTAAGTCGGATGATTACAGAAGGGTCATCAGGTAAAACAAGGTCTGCTCCTTGGTAATTTTCATGAATGATTGGTTTAACCCCCATCCCAGTACAATCAGGTGAAGTATCCACATGTGCACAAAAACAAATCGCCGGTACTTCTTCGGATACATTGGATTCAAGGCGTGCATAGACATAGCCAAATTCATTAGTATGGGCATTGAAAATCCCTAATTCATGAAACTCTTTGACTAAAAGTATGGCTAAATCTTTTTGCTTTTCGGTGCTTGGACTTGTTGTCGATTTTGGGTCAGATTGTGTATCAATTTTCACATAAGTAAGAAATCGATCCTTTGAACTAAATGAATAAGCTGAAATTATTTGTGGTAAATACGTCATGGAATCAAATATATTTGAAATATCTTTAGAAAAAATTGTGTTAATTAAACTTATTTTTACTTGATTCGTAAAGGTACTTAACCTTTCAAAATTACGTATTATCTTAGCAGTTGAAATTTTATTAGCCAAAATTGTTTTTGAAACTATAAACCATTCTTCTTTACATCATGTCTCAAAATTCGGTTATCAATTTAGACGGTCAATCATTTGAATTGCCAACATTCGTAGGTTCTGAAAATGAAAAAGCGATTGACATTGCTAAGCTTCGTGATTTATCTGGTTACGTTACTTACGATCCTGGTTATAAAAACACAGGGGCCACAAAAAGTGCGATCACTTATTTAGATGGAGAGGAAGGTATTTTGCGTTATAGGGGGTATAGTATTGAAGAATTGGCCGATAAATCTACATTTTTAGAAGTGGCTTATTTGTTGATGCATGGTGAATTGCCTACTAAATCTCAATTGGATTCCTTTGAAAGTGAAATAAAGAAATATACTATTTCAAATGATGAGTTGAAAAAAATAGCTGATTCGATTCCAACTTCAGTCCATCCGATGAGTGAAATAGCTAGTCTGGTGGGCCTTATGTCCGCTTTTTATTCTACCGAAGAGGCCGGCGATGATGAGAAAAACATGTTGCGCTTGATCGCTACGCTACCTATCATGGCTACCTGGAACTATAAAAATGGCCTAGGCCAAGATTCAAATCAACCAGATACCTCGCTAGATTATTGCGCTACATTTTTGCAAATGATGTTTGCTAAACCAGGTGAAGCATTTACCGGAGATCCAGTCGTATCTAAAGCCTTAAATAAATTATTAATTCTACACGCTGATCATGAGCAAAATTGCTCCACGTCAACAGTTCGTTTAGTTGGGTCATCACAGGCAAATGTCTTTGCATCAGTTTCGGCTGGAATCCAGGCACTTTCAGGCCCATTACATGGGGGTGCGAACCAAGAAGTTATCGAGATGTTAGAAGCAATCAAGTCTGATGGGGGAGATACGGATAAGTACATTGCCATGGCTAAGGACAAAGCATCAGGATTTAGATTAATGGGTTTTGGACATCGCGTATACAAGAATTTTGACCCAAGGGCAAAAATTATAAAAAAAGCAGCTGATGATGTTTTAAAAGCTTTGGGCGTGAATGATCCAGTCCTATCCATCGCACAGCATTTAGAAGAGGCAGCTTTAAACGATGATTATTTTGTTGCTAGAAAATTATATCCAAATGTTGATTTTTATTCTGGAATTATTTACCGTGCCCTAGGCATACCTACCAATATGTTTACGGTCATGTTTGCCATAGGTCGTCTACCAGGTTGGTTAGCTCAATGGAAGGAATTAAAGACGAATAAAGAGCCCATCGGCCGACCAAGACAAATTTATACGGGTTATACTTCACGTGAATTTGTGGAGATTGCCAAACGATAAGATTGTTAAATTTTGTTGTCAAAAAGCTCTTTGTAAAAAGGGCTTTTTTGTTTTATCCTCGTCTGACTTACCTTTATGTATGATTTCTCCCATATTTAAGATTTTACTACTTTTTTTCTTTATTCATGTACCCGTTTTTGCAATTTCAACCTTAGGAAAAAAACAAACAGGAAATGCTACGTTTTACCATGGTCGATTTTGGGGTGTAAAAACGACAAGTGGCGAAAAATACAATCCCTATCTTTTTACCGCAGCCCACCGGTATTTTCCTTTAGGTTCTTGGGTGGAAGTGGTATTTCCAAAAACAAATAAATCAACTATTGTTCGAGTCAATGACCGAGGTCCGTATCGAAAAGGGGCAATTATTGATATTTCACTCTCTGCTGCAAAAGAAATTGGATTAGTTTCCTATGGTGTTTCTAACGTCTCAATTCGATTGATTCCTGAAACGGAAATGACAGATTCCTTGCGCACTGCTTGGTTAAAAAGAGACTCGGCCAACTTAATCTTACACCCTTACAAGACTCAAAAAGTTTTTAAAAAGAAAAAGAATAGGAGGAGGAAAAAAACTAAGGTAAAATAATTTCAATCCTGCGATTTGCTTTACGCTGTTCAATACTAGCATTTTTAATTTTTGGTTTTTTATTACCAAATCCTTTCGTCAAAATTCGTGTAGGTTCAATACCGTGGTTCACTAAAAATGTTTTTACAGATTGAGCTCTTCTTTCAGAGAGTTTGACATTGGCTATAGAATTCCCAACTTCATCCGTATGGCCATGAATTTCGATGTGTTGATGGGTATTGTTTTTAAGAAATTCGACTAAATTCTGCAAGCTTTTAGGTATATCAATAGGCAATTCGGATTGGTTTATTTTGAACTGAATGTCTTCGAAACTTAATTCATTAAATAATTTAGGCTTCAAAGTGACTATTTCAGGAGTTTCAGTTTTGTATGTTAATGGTTTTTTAATCCAGCAATAATCTGGGATTATCACACTATGGATTTGAAGATCTTGAGTTGGATCACTTACTTTTTTGGAGATAAAATACTGATTTTCAGTGATGGCTTCAGAAAATCCGGCTTCGTTGGCCGGACTATTTATTTCGTAAATAGGAACCGATTTTGACCAAACACCTTCATAAAGTAAACTTTGGTGAAAATCTAAACCTCCCAATCCCCCTTTTTGGTTACTAGCAAAAACTAAAATGTCTTTGGATTGAATAAAATAGGGTCCTTGTTCATCTTCTGTTGTGTTGATTACTTCTCCTAGGTTGGTTGGTTGCCCCCATTTCCCATCTATTTCAATTCTCGATAACCAAATATCTCTTTTCCCCTGTCCACCCGGTCTATCCGATGAAAAGAAAAGCATTTTTCCATCAGAACTTAATTGAGGTTGGCCCTCCCAATCGTGAGAATTTATTTTATAGCCTAAATTTTTAGGCCTTGTCCATGATCCATCCACCCATTGACATGTATATAAATCACAACCGCCAAATGAGTTCGGATAATCACAGCCCGAGAAAATCATTGTTTTCCCATCTTTGGCGAGCGTAGGCGTCCCCTCATTATTTTCTTGATTTAACTCTTCAATAGGCCAAGGTGCCTCAAATTTCTGCCCATTCCATTTTGATACAAAGATTTCTTCATCTGAATTGATGGCTTTTCTTACTGTTAGAAATAGTTCTTGCCGACTAGCAGAATACGTGGGGAAGTATTGTGTGCGGTAAATATTAAGTTCTTTAATCGGAATTGGGATGATTGGAATGCTATCCCCTTCGGATAAAAATGAAAATAAAGGGATGATCCAGAGTCCAATCATTTTTATGGAATTTGAAGAAACTTATGAGTTTGTATCGAAATTTTCCAATCCGGATTTGATTTGACAAATTCAACAATGATTGAATTCATCACTGCTTGTTTCGACCATTCCGGTTGCAAATACAATGCCGCATTTTCAGGCATTTTTTTTTCATATTCCTGTGCCCAAGCTATATCAGATTGATGAAAAATAACAATTTTCAACTCGTTTACTTGCTTATATATCTGGGGATTGGCACCTTTAAATTTTTTGGGGGAGAAACAAATCCAGTCCCAAGTTCCAGTTACGGCTTGACAAACACCGGAGGTTTCAATATGGGTACTAAAACCAGCTTCTTTAAAGGCTTCAGTTAATGGTCCTAAATCATGCATTAAGGGTTCTCCTCCGGTTATAACAACGATTTTGCCAGGAAATTGTAGCGCTTCTTGAACTAGGCTTGCCACCGTTTTTTTAGGATGGGTATCAACAGGCCATGATTCTTTTACATCACACCAATGACATCCCACATCGCATCCCCCCAATCGAATGAAATAGGCAGCATGTCCTTGATATTTACCTTCCCCTTGAATGGTATAAAAAGATTCTATGACAGGATATTCAAAAACATCTCTTTTTACAACTGATTTTATATCTTTGAGTTTGAATTCCATTTTAAATTTAAATTCGTAGTAAAATTAAGAGTTGATTTGTAATTTAACTAATTAGAAATCGTTCTAACGCTTAGAATCATTTTTTTAACTAGAATATTTTCCATCATGCACATATTTCGTTTCTTTTCAATTCTCATCTCTTGTTTACTTTTATGGGCAGGAATGAGTAGTTGTTGGTCGGCGAGGTGTCCAAGAGAAACTTGCCGGGTGCGTGTTGAACATAGGCATGGTGATTTATATTTTAGACCAAGGGAAGCATTTTCTTGGATGTGGACTCCGCGGTATAAGCATGTTAGAACGCCTAATTATGCTTTAATGGGAGCTGAAGGTTTACAAAAGAAAAAGGTTTGGTACCGCTTTTTAAGTCGAAATCCAAAAATCACTGCCCAAAAACCTCGAAAATAAATGCCAAGAATAGTTGTTGGTTCTGGGGTTGTTAATCAAATCCCTTTAGATTGGGAGGGTAACTTTAAACGTGTTTTGTACGTAATCCAACAAGCACAAAAAGCACAGGTTTCAATTTTGTGTTTACCCGAACTATGTTTGACGGGATATGGTTGCGAGGATCAGTTTTATGCTTCCTTTACCCAAGAAAAAGCTTGGTCTTATTTAGAGAAATTAATCCCGCATACGACTGACATATCTGTTTTTGTTGGTCTTCCCATTCAGCATGATGGAAAGCTTTATAATGTTTCTGCCTGTATTTCTAATCAAAAATTAATTGCTTTAATTCCTAAACAGCATTTAGCCAATGACGGAGTCCATTATGAGGCTCGTTGGTTTTCACCATGGCCAGCTACCCAAAGAAATTATGTGGTAAAAAATGGCGCAAAAATTCCAATGGGCGATTATCGCATCGAAATAGGGACAGGTATTGTCGTCGGTGTGGAAATATGTCAAGATGCGTGGGAAGGGGAGAACAGACCGGCTATTTCTTTAGGCCAACGAGGTGTTTCGTTGATTTGTAATCCCACGGCCTCCCATTTTGCTTTCGGCAAATCACAAATTAGAAAAAGATTAGCCCTTGAAGGAGCTGAAATAATTAATGGCGTTTATTTGTTTGCTAATTTATTGGGCAATGAATCGGGCCGAGTAATATTCGATGGTGACGCTTATATTGCTCAGAATGGGCGAATTATTGCTAAGTCGAATCGTTTTTCTTATACCGATTCCAATTTAATTTATTGTACGGTTGACCTTCAAACAATTTCAACCCAAGATGTCGATATTATTAAAGCAAATGCAGTAGTTTCCGAAACTTTGCAAGTATTTTTTGATCATTCAAGTAATCTGTGGGAGGATTCAAAATACATTAAAGAGGAAGAGTTTGCCCGAGCTATATCATTGGGTTTATTTGACTATTTGAGAAAATCTAAATCCTTTGGATATGTTGTTTCCTTGTCAGGCGGAGCGGATTCCTCGGCAATAAGCTCGCTTTGTTTTTTGGCCATGCAGTTGGCTGAAAAAGAACTAGGTTTTCAAGGGCTCAAGCATAAATTAGCCTATATTCCTTGGATAGATAAAGTCGAGAATATGAGTGAATTAATGTCAAAATTGTTGACAACAATTTACCAAGGAACGGCAAATTCGTCCAATGACACACGCCTATCGGCAAAAGAATTGGCTGAGTTTATAGGTTCAACTCACTTTGAAATAGATATTGACCTACTGGTAAAGGGGTATCAAATGTTAATTGAGGGTGCTATTGATCGTACATTAACTTGGGAATCAGATGATATTACTTTACAAAATGTACAGGCGCGGGTAAGAAGTCCAAGCGCCTGGATGTTTGCTAACATTAATAATGCTTTACTTTTAGCTACTTCAAATAGATCTGAGGCAAGCGTAGGATATGCAACCATGGATGGGGACACTTCAGGTTCTATTTCACCAATTGCAGGAGTTGATAAGACATTTTTAAGAAAATGGCTGATTTGGGCTGAAAAGCATGGAACGGTTGATGGTCTTAAAATGGCAGGTTTGCACCGGGTCAATTCGCTTGAGCCGAGTGCTGAACTTAGGCCGCTAGGAAGCCATCAAATAGATGAAGAAGATTTGATGCCATATCCGATTTTAAATGATTTGGAGCGCATGGCTTTTTTTGATCGAAAATCTCCTGAAGAATGCCAGAAAATGATTATTCAATTGTATCAATCCAAGTTTTCTGAAGAAATCTTAATCGAATTTACCCATCGCTTTTATAGGCTTTGGGCAAGAAATCAATGGAAGCGGGAGCGTTATGCACCAGGATTTCATGTGGATGATTATAGTTTAGACCCTAAATCTTGGTTAAGATTTCCCATTTTATCTGCTGGATTAGAAAAAGATTTACCTGCTTAATTATGCTATTAGTCATTGACATTGGAAATACGGACATTGTATTTGGGTTTTATGCCGAGAGTACATGGAAAGCAATTTTACGGACTCCCACGCATCAGCCATGGAGCCCATTGCGCTTGCAAATGTGGTTGGTGAGGGAATTGAATGAGAAAGGGTTTGAATCATTTCAACCAGATTCCATCCTAATCAGTTCGGTCGTTCCCTCGGTTTTACCACAAATTCAGAAGGGAGTAGATTTTTGGTCGGGTAAAAAATCGATATGCATGGGCGCTGATTTGTATGCACAATTGCCCATAGAGGTCATAAGTCCAGATGAAATAGGTTCAGATTTAGTGGCTAATTCAGTGTATGCGCACGTGAATTATAAAACCGATGTGCTCATTGTTGATTTTGGTACTGCATTGACTTTTACTTTAGTGGACGCAATTGGAAAGATGCAAGGTGTTTCTATTGCTCCTGGATTAAAAACAGCGGTTAAATCATTGTTTTCCCAGACGGCCCAATTACCGGAAGTACCGCTAGAAATGCCTGAATCAGCTTTAGGATTTGACACTGTTTCGGCAATTCAATCAGGAATTTTATGGGGCTATGTCGGTTTAGTTAAGGAAATGATTTTTCAAATAAAAGCTGAGAAAGGTGCACATATTAAAGTATTAGCTACGGGTGGATTATCATCTATTTTAACTCCCTTGGAATCTTCATTTGACGAGGTAAACAAGTTGATCACGTTAGAAGGCCTACGTTTGATAGCACAATTATAATTTCATTGGCATGACTCCAAAATCACTCGGATATTACTTTCCTCCCGAATGGCATCCTCATATTGCCACTTGGATTACTTTTCCACATAATGACCATTCATGGCAAGCAGAGAAATTGCATGACATGTATCCGGAATATTTTCAGTTGATAAAAGCGATTTCGGTGGGAGAGCATGTGAATATCAATGTCCATGATCTTGCGTTAAAAGAGTTCATTGAAGGGCAATTACCTATATATGGGATAAGTCCTGATCAAATTAAATGCCATATTCGACCCACGAATGATGCATGGTGTCGAGATCATGGTCCTGCATTTTTAATCCATCAGCATACAGATTCTCGGATGATTGTGGATTGGGAATATAATGCTTGGGGTGGTAAATATCCTCCATTTGATGATGATAATAACATACCTGTTAAGATTGCTCAATCTTTAGGATTGCCATTTGTCCAACCAAAAATTATTATGGAAGGTGGTTCTGTTGAGTTTAATGGAGCAGGAACCTTGTTGACAAGTAGGTCTTGCTTGCTGAATGCCAACAGAAATCCGCAATTAAGTCAAAGTCAAATTGAAACTTACTTAATGGATTTTTATGGAGTGGACCAAGTGCTTTGGGTAAGTGATGGGATTGTTGGGGATGACACGGATGGACACATCGATGATACCGTTCGGTTTGTGAATTCGGATACGGTCGTAGCCATGGTGGAGCCTAAAAAATCGGATGAAAACCACGAGGTGTTAGCTAAAAATTTATTAGAATTATCTCGCATGCGTTTAGTTTCAGGTAAACAACTCAATATCGTTGAATTGCCTATGCCGAATCCCGTGATCATTGACGAATTTAGAGCTCCAGGTTCATACGCCAATTTTTATATTTCCAATGCGGGTGTTTTAGTTCCCACCTTTGATTGTCCTCAGGATGAAATAGCATTAAATTTATTAGCACAATTATTTTCAGATCGACCCGTTATAGGTTTATCGGCAAAAAAAATTATTTGGGGACAAGGAAGTTTTCATTGTTTGACCCAACAAGAACCTCAGGGAAATTAATGCATAAATTCAGCATATTAATGTTGGCCGGGTGTTTGTTGGCTTGTCATTCGGGCGTTCATTTGTCCTCCAAAGCAAATTTTCTGACCCAAACGGTCCAGGTAAAAAGCAAACAAATCGATTTAGTATTACACCCATTAATCGCACACGATATACAAGAAAACTTATCACGATACGATGAGTTGTTTATCACCTACAGCCTGAGTGCCATTGATCAAGATTCAGTACTTAAAGCAGCTCATGGAACACATTATCTAGGGAAGGTTAAAAAAGGGGATATTTTGAGTTTAGACACCTTACCCGGATTAAAATTGGATATAAAAGAAGGCCAAAAATTAGGAGTCCAAATATCACTTTGGGAAATTGATGATTATTCGAAGAGTCAAAAACTTTTAAATAAGGTCAGCTTGTATAGTGGCACACTTCAAATCCCCTTTGCCTTGATGGAATGGAGTTCTGCTAGTAATCCTTTGGGATGGATTTTATGGGGCACAAAATTAAGTTCTATGGGATTGAATTTTTTAGCTTCTTTAGATCAGGATGATTTACTAGGCATTTCAGAAGTAGTGTGGACTTGGGATGATTTAACTTTCCGCAATCATTCAAGAATTAAACGAGTACATTGGAAGGGTTTAGATTCACCTGTAAATTCTTTTTATTATGAATTAGGGTATGAAATAAAGATCAAGGATATTGTTAAATAGATCACTTTCTCAATGATTTTTCGTAATTTTATCAGCTTGTCTAAGTAAATTAAGGCCAAAGGATTTTAAATTTTATGCGTTTTAAAATACAGTTTTTATTTTTAGTGTTTTTCTCAGTAAGCTTGTTGTCTCGGGTAGCTGAGGCGCAATCTGATTTTGTATTAAAAATTGGAAATAAAAAAATCAGCTCATCTATTTTCGAGAAAGACTATAGGAGACTTTTAGAGAGTGATAGCATAAAATCCGGGAATAAGCAAAAGTTTCTGTCAGATTACATTGATTATCAAATAAAAATATTGGCTGCTGAGGAAGCTAAAATACCTTCATCTCCCGGTTTTCAAGATGAATATCAAAGTTTTAGGAAGGAATTAGCTAGTCCATATTTAATCGACAATGATCAAGCGGAAGCTTTAGTTCGGGAAGCTTATCAGAGATCTAAATTTGAAAAACAGATTGCACAAATACTCGTAAAAATCCCGGTTAATCCAAGTGCTGCCGACACCTTGTTGGCCTTTCAAAAAATCGATAATATTCGTAAAAAATTATTGGCAGGGGATGATTTCCAACTATTGGCTACTAAATTTTCCGAAGATGAAATGTCCGCAAATAGGGGAGGTTTATTGGGATATGTCTCTGTCCTTCAAACCAAGTACCCGCTAGAAAATGCCATTTATTCATTGGAAAAGGGTCAATTCTCTGGCATCATTCGAACTGAAAAGGGATATCACCTCATTAAAGTCTTGGACATTCGGCCAAATCAAGGTAAAATTCGCTTAGCTCATATTTTAATATCGGTACCTGTAACTTCGCCTACAAATGTACAAGTGGAGGCCAAGAATAAGATTGATCAAGTTCAAAAGTACTTAGAAAAAGGTGATGACACTTTTGAAACGATTTGTCGCAATTTTTCAGAGGATCCTTATTCAAAGGGCAGAGGAGGCGAATTAAGGCGTTGGTACTCTTCCTCAGAATTGTCTGAAGAACTTCAAGACGTTTTATTTGGCATCCAACGTTTAGGTGACTATTCGAAACCTATCCGAACCAATTTAGGTTGGCAAATTTTTAAATTATTGGATAAAAAGCCCTTATTGACCTATGAGGAGATGGCTGAATATTTAAGGCAAAAAGTGTTGACAGATTCTGATCGGGCTGCATTAATTAAGTCATCGTTTATGAAGCGTGTTCGTCAAGAAAATAATGTGTCAATTAATCAGACAAATAAATCGATCGCATTGGAACGGTTTGCACAAGACCGAGTTGGTGACGAGGTTTATCTGAATTTGCCCTTATTTTCTGTGAACCTTAAGTCATTTGCGGTTAAGGATTTTTATGCGTTTATCGTCGACCAACAAAGAAAAAAGATTAAGGCTTTGGGGTATTTGCCAACTATTTCTGAAGCATTTTGGCTGGATGAGTATATCGATTTCATTACACTTCAAGAAGAAGAGAAACATTTGGAAGTTAAATATCCTGCTTTTAAGGATCAGATGAAGGAATTTTATGAGGGTAGCTTGTTTAGTAAAATAACGGAAAAGGAAATTTTTGAACCATCTTTAGATTCACTACGTCAACAAAAATATTTTACATCAAATGAGTTAAAGTTCACCCTACCTATTCGATTGGAAGCTAAATTAATTAGTGCGGATAGTCCCAAGTCCCTCTCAGATGCAATTGAGCTTTTAAAGTCAGCACCCTATCCGATGAACAAGCGTTTCCCTGATATTATGTTTGAGTTTGGACAAAGTAAATTGCCGGATGCATCGACTAAACTTTTACAAGAGTTATTTATTTTGCTTGCAAAAAATAGAGACTATGTGATTGAAATTTCTGGACATCATGATTCAAGTGAATTAGATAGTTTAGCTCAATCTAGGATTAATGCGGTAGCTTACTATTTAAATAAAAAGGGAATTGCAAACACTCGGATAATTGAAAAATTAGAGGGAAATTTGAAGTCTGCATCGAAAACGGATAAAGCAAAAAATTCTCGAGTTTCATTAAAATTTTATTCTCAATCGATGGAGGATGTGGTTAAACGCTTTAATGCTATTAAACCCTCAACACTTTTAGCAGAAGAAGGTTTTTTTAAACGTGGGGAAAATGCGATATTGGACAGTCTTCCGTGGGAAGTAGGGAAAAAGAATTTTGAAAAAGCAGGTCGGTTTTATTTTGTAGATGTTAAAAATATTGAAAAAGAACGATTAAAGAGTTTTAATGAAGCTAGAAGTTCAATTATTCGAAATTTGCAGGCTGATTTAGAGCAAAAGTGGTTGTTAAATTTGAAACAAAGTTTTCCTGTTATTCGACAAGAGGATGAGTTAAATAAAATAATGCAATAGAAATGATGAGGATTAAGAATTTAATTTTAGGAGTAGTGGGTTGTTTGATTTCGATCACAAGTGTAGCCCAAGAAGCAAATACTGCTCAGTTATTAGATAAAATTATTGCAAAAGTGGATAATCATTATATCCTTAAATCAGAGATTGAGCAACAATTTCAGCAATATCAATCAAGTGGCCAGGCCAATACTCCAGATCGTTGCCAAATTTTGGAAGGACTAGTAGTCAATAAATTGATGTTGGCAAAAGCTGAGATTGACTCAGTGATTGTAGAAGACAAGCGTATTGAAATAGAATTAAATTCCCGAATGGATCAAATGGAACAGCAATATGGCACTGCAAAGAATATTGTGGAAGCTTTTGGTAAACCTATTGCGACGATGAAAGATGAGTTGAGAGCCAATTTAAAAGAACAAATGACAGGTCGTAAAATGCAAGACAAAATTACGGATGATGTGAAAATTACCCCTAAAGAAGTGGCCGCGTTTTTTGCTTCAATTCCAACGGACTCATTGCCTTATTTACCTTCGGAAGTGGAGGTAGGACATATAGTTCGCTTGGCCCAACCTAATAAGGATCAAAAAAATGAATTAATTTCTCGTTTATTGGATTATCGTAGGAGAATTGAAAAGGGGGAAAGTTTTGAGGAACTTGCCAAATTATATTCCGAGGATTTGGGGAGTGGGAAACGAGGAGGAGATCTAGGTTTTTCTAAGCGAGGCCAAATGGTAGCTCCTTTTGAAGCAGCAGCATTAAAGTTAAAGCCAAATCAAATGTCTGAAGTGGTTGAAAGTGAGTTTGGCTTTCATATGATTCAATTATTGGATATTCGAGGTCAGGAATATCATGCTAGGCATATTTTACTTAGGCCTGATTATCAAAAATTAGATTTAACACTACCAACTAAATATTTAGATAGTATTCGGATTTTAATTCAGCGAGATTCTGTTAAGTTTGATGCGGCTGCTCGAGAAAATTCTCAAGACAAAGGAACGCAAGACGCTGGCGGTTTAATCATGGATATGGCGAGTCGCTCATATCGAATTCCTTTTGACGGAACGATGGAACCAGGCCTTTATTTTTCTATAGATTCAATGAAGGTAGGGACTATTTCGACTCCCATTCCTTACCGTACAGAAGATGGTCGTAGTGCTGTTCGTATTTTATATTTTAAGGCAAAACATCCGCCTCATTTTGCTAATTTAAAAGATGACTATCAAAAAATTTCAAATATAGCCTTGTCTCGAAAGAAGAATGATGCCATCGAAAAATGGTTTTTAAAAGCAAAAGAAGATGTTTTTATCTACATTGATGATGAGTTTAAAAGTTGCAATACGCTTGGGACAGTTGGCGGTTCGTCAAGTGGATCCTCACAATAAAAATGACGAACGACGTTAAACTTGCTGAAACATTTTTTGAAGATATACAAGCTTTAAAAACGGCTATTCATCGTAGGGTAGTTGGCCAGGATTTAACCATTGAATTAATGCTTAATGCATTATTTTGTCAGGGCCATTGTTTATTAGTTGGAGTGCCGGGATTAGCAAAAACTCGATTAGTTCATACCATTTCTTCATTGGTCGATTTGGATTTTAAACGAATCCAGTTTACACCTGATTTAATGCCTTCTGATATCATTGGATCTGAAATGTTAGATGCTAATCGCAACTTTGTCTTTAATCGCGGCCCTGTATTTACCAATTTAGTGTTAGCAGATGAGATTAACCGTACACCACCCAAAACACAATCGGCTCTTTTAGAGGCTATGCAAGAGGAAACGGTGTCTGTATCTGGTACTAGTTTTGAATTGCCTAAACCTTTTTTAGTGTTTGCTACTCAAAATCCGATTGAGCAAGAGGGAACTTATCCGTTGCCTGAAGCCCAACTAGATCGTTTTTTATTTATGATTAAGTTAGAATACCCTAGCTTTCAGGATGAAATCAATGTGGTTCGTATGACAGAAAAAGCAAGTGTTGAAGAGGACATTAAACCCTTATTGACAATCAATCAGCTTTTGGCCTTTCAAGGCTTAATCATGCGTGTTCCTGTTTCAGATCATGTGGTTGAATCGGCAGTTACCTTGGTTCATCAAACTAGACCAGATAATATTTTGGCCACCGAGTCAACAAAGGAATTTATATCCTGGGGAGCGGGACCGCGTGCGTCTCAGAATTTAATTTTGGCTGCAAAATGTAGGTCATTAATGCACGGACGATATTCTCCTAATGTAGAAGATGTACGTGCAGTAGCTGTTGCGGTATTGCAACACCGCATAATATTATCTTATAAGGCAGAATCAAAAGGGTATTCTGCTGCCGACATCATCGAAAAGATTTTGGCTTAAATAGCCACAGGTGCTTTGATACCTGGATATGGATCATAATTTTCTAGCGTAAAATCTTCAAATACAAAATCGAATAGATCCTTTTTTTCAGGATTGATTATCATGTTTGGTAAAGGGCGAGGGCTTCGAGTCAATTGTAAGTCAACTTGTTCCATGTGATTACTGTACAAGTGCGTATCTCCTCCGGTCCAAATAAAGTCACCTAGAGCCAAGTCACAAACTTGAGCGACCATCATCGTTAAAAGGGCGTAACTAGCGATATTAAAAGGTACCCCTAAAAATACATCAGCGGATCTTTGGTATAGTTGACATGACAATTTCCCATCAGCCACATAAAATTGGAAAAATGCATGACAAGGCATCAGCGCCATTTTAGGTAAATCAGCAACATTCCAAGCACTTACGATAATTCGCCTCGAATCAGGATTTGTCTTTAAGGCATGAATAACGTCTTTTATTTGGTCAATCACTTGGCCATCAGCACCTTCCCACGAGCGCCATTGTTTGCCGTATACAGGTCCTAAATCTCCTGTCGGACTTGCCCATTCATCCCAAATACTGACATTATTTTCTTTTAAATAGGCCGTATTGGTTTCTCCTTTTAGGAACCAAAGAAGTTCATGGACTATGGATTTTAAATGTGTTTTTTTTGTGGTAACTAAAGGAAATCCATCTGCTAAATTGAAGCGCATTTGATATCCAAAAACACTGGTAGTGCCTGTACCTGTACGATCCGATTTATAGGTTCCTTTTTCCTTTATATGAGTCAATAAATCTAAATAAGCTTGCATGTTACGCTATAAATTGAGTTGAGTTTAAAACTAATGTATGTGCTATTGTAGCACTTGGCTCTAATTGAGCTGTTGCCGAACAATACTTCTCCATGGATAATTGGATTGCTTTTAGCGCTTTATTTCCATCGATTATTCCTTTTAATTCAAACTGAATATTGATTTCACGAAACGGCGTTTTCTCCGTACCTTCTATCTTTTCTCTAGTTCCGGTGATTCTAATTTGAAAATCGTCGATGGATTGACGTTGTTTTTTTAGAATCAAAATGACATCGATCGCCATACAACCTCCCAAGCCCATGAGCAATAATTCCATGGGTCTAGCACCTGCATTATGTCCTCCTATTCCCTCTGCGGCATCTATATGGACTGGTACAGGGGAGTTCCCCATCCCTTCAAAATGAAAATCATTATCGATTCTTTTTAAAACTACTTCCATCTTGTAATATTCAATTTGATCATGTGTACAATTTATTCCTGGTTTAATCTTAACCAGCTTGTCAAGCTATTCAGTATTTTGGTTTAAATCTAAATGAAGTATGTCGAATTTTAGCATGGGCTAAAAATGAGTCCTTTTAAAATGAGACAAATAGCGATTGTTTAAGCATCAAATAAATAATTGTTTGTTAGTATTTCATTAGATGTGCTTATAAAGGCTATATTTGTCGCTAAATTTAATCACAATGGCTTATTATTCCCTTCAAGGTATTCAATTAAAAGACTTGGCCCAACAATTTGGAACGCCCCTGTATGTCTACGATGCTGACAAAATTAGGGAAAAAATTTCAGTTCTTCGTGGCTCATTGAAGGGATTTCCCTTATCGATCAAATATGCATGTAAAGCGAATACTAATTTATCTATTTTACGCATCATGCTACAAAATGGAGTGGATTTAGACGTGGTATCTCCTCAAGAATTGGAATTGGGGTTGCTTGCTGGATATGAGGGCAATCAAATTACTTTTACCCCGAGTGGAGTAGATTTTTCAGAAATTGAATTTGCCGTCGGAAAAGGAGCCATTGTGAACTTGGATAACCTTTCAGTACTTGAAAAGTTTGGTCAAAAGTATGGATCTACTAAGCCTTGCCTGATTCGAATTAAGCCCCATGTTTTTGGCGGTGGAAATGAAAAAATCATGACGGCACATCCTGAATCTAAGTTTGGGATTTCTATTCATCAAAAAGAGGAGATTTTAGCACTCGTTAATCGGTATAAAATTCATGTGATTGGTTTGCACCAACATACTGGATCGGATATCAAAAATGGTAAAACATTTCAAGAGGCTGCATCTGCACTATTTGAATTTGCTTTTGACTTTAAAGACTTAGAGATTATTGATTTAGGTGGAGGTTTTAAAGTACCTTATTCACCGGAGGATCCTGGAGTTGATATGCGTGAAGTGGGCCAAATGATGAGTGAATCTTTTATTGAATTTAGCCGTCAATATGGACGTGAATTAAAATTATGGGTGGAACCTGGAAAATTTTTAGTGAGTGAGGCTGGAACTTTTTTGGCGCAAGCTACGGTGGTCAAAAACGATCCCATCAAAACTTTTTTAGGAATAAATACAGGCCTTAACCATTTGATAAGGCCCATGATGTACGGTTCCTATCATTATATTTTTAATGCCTCTAATACAAACTCAGATAGACAAATAGCATACCGGGTAGTAGGTAATATTTGTGAAACAGATACGTTCTCCTTTGATTTTAATGGAAAGCAAGATGAGAGAAATATCAATGAGGTTCATGAGGGTGATATTATAGCCTTGGCAAATGCAGGAGCCTATGGATTTACCATGGCATCGCATTATAATTCGCGATTTTTGCCTGCTGAAGTATTAGTGGATGGGGGTGTTGCAAGAGTGATCAGAAAGAGGGAAACTTTGGATGATTTAACTCGAAACCAAGTTTTTTAGGTAAAAGGTAAAATTAGGTAATACCTCTTACCTACTATTGAATTCCCCTAATAAAGCACCCAGGTATCCTTGGAACCTCCTCCTTGTGAAGAGTTTACAACCAAAGATCCCTTGCGCAAAGCCACCCGGGTTAATCCTCCGGGCATCACATTTACGCCATCGCCATATAAGATATAAGGCCTTAAATCAACGTGTCTGCCCTCAGCGTGGTCATCGATTAAACAAGGAACTCGAGATAATGAAATAGTAGGCTGAGCAATGTAATTTCTTGGGTTAGCTAGTATGTACTTTTTGAAATTTTCTTGTTCGTCTTTGGTCGATTTAGGACCAATCAGCATACCATAACCGCCCGCTTCGTTGGCTTCTTTAACTACTAAATCGCCTATATTTTCTAACACAAATTTTAAATCGTCTGGCTCACTGCAGATATACGTTTTTACATTGTCGATGATGGCATCTTCACCTAAATAATATTTAATTATTCTAGGAACATAGGCATAGATAACTTTATCATCAGCTACTCCGGTTCCAGGAGCATTAGCGAGTGCCACTTTTCCCTTTTTATATACGTCAAATATTCCAGGAATTCCAATTAATGAGTCTGGATTAAAGATTTTGGGATCCAAAAAGGTGTCATCAATTCTTCTATAAATTACATCTACGATCTTAAATCCTTTGGTCGTTCTCATCTTCACATAGCCATCGTGTACAACTAAATCGCGCGCGTCTACTAACTCCACGCCCATTTGTTGGGCCAAATAGGAGTGTTCAAAGTAAGCTGAATTGTAAATTCCAGGAGTTAGCACTACCACTGTCGGTTCAGGTCGGTCACTAATAAACCGGAGCATCTGCAGTAGCTTGTTGGGATAATCGGCAATGGGTCTAATTTGAGTTTTTGCCACGACTTCAGGAAACGTTTGCTTTAATAACTCTCGGTTTTCCATCATATAGGAAACACCTGAAGGACATCTTAAATTATCTTCTAAGACCATGTATTCACCTTCTTTTCCCCTGATTAAATCAGTTCCTGTAATGTGAATCCAAATATTTTTCGGCGGTTTAATGCCTATACATGGTTCTAAAAAGTTTTTGGATGAATATATAAGCTCCTTGGGAATGATCCCGTCTTTAATGATTTTTTGATCGGAATAGATGTCAGCCAAAAACAAATTTAAAGCTGTAATTCTCTGAATTAAACCTTTTTCCATTTTTTGCCATTCCTGAGCACTGACTATCCTTGGAATTATGTCCACGGGCATAATGCGCTCCGTTCCTTCATTTTCTGAATATACATTGAACGTAATACCCATCGCCATTAACGCTCGCTCTGCTGAAATTTGTCGCCTCATGAATTCTTCCTTAGAAAGCTGTTCCACACGGTCTTTAAAAAATGTGTACCCCGACCTGATTTGTCCGTCTTCAGTAAACATTTCGTCAAAAAATCCGCCTGTGTTGTAGTTGTCAAATGAGAAATTCATAGGCTTAAAAATTATAATTTGCTAAAATGATTTTTTAATATAAAATTTTATTTTTGATTAAATTTTCAAAAGCAAATAATTTTTTAATTCTTTCCCTAAATACAATTTTTATTATTGGAAATTTACCATTTTCATTGGATTGTTCGTGAATAAACTAGTCAATAAGTATGCTTATGATGCATTATGGTCTTATGGTGTTTAATAATATCTTATATTCACTTTGTAAATTAATCCTTTGAGGGTGATATATTTGTAAATGGAAAATGATGCGTTAGTTGATTCATTAGAGTTATTAGTTAAGCTTTGGGATGTCCATGGCGTTCATGAGTTTAAAGCAAAAAATCTTTCTTTTTCGATTCGTGGACTGGATAAGTTTCCGGGAATGATTTGCCAACTTTCTACCGATCAATTGTTAATGATTCCAGGAGTGGGAAAAGTGATCGTCCAATTAATTTATGAACTTGCTCAAACAGGTACTTGTAAGGAACTCGAAGAGATTGTCGAACAAACACCCCCTGGAATATTAGATCTTCTGAAAATTAAGGGTTTAGGCGCTAAAAAAGTTAGAACTATTTGGCAGGAATTGAATGTATCAAATTTTGAAGATTTGAATTCAGCTTGTCAAAATGGCCAAATTGAAAAATTAAAGGGATTTGGTACTGCGATTCAATCGTCAATTCAGTCTCAAATTGTTTTTATTCAAGAAAATAGGAAAAGGCTTAGGTTAGATAAAGCAATTTTTTTAAGTGAACGAATCGAGGCTTTGTTAAATTTAACTTTTAATAAAATTGCTATTTCAGGTGAATTAAGACGTAATTGTGAAATAATTACCTCCTTAGTTTTTGTTGTTGAAACCGACGATATCTTTGGAAGTCAAAGTCTAATATCAGACCTTGAAGGATTTACAGAAGATCTTCAAGCGTCTTCTCCATTTACTTGGCGTGGATTTTTTGAAGATAATTTAATTCCCCTTGAAATTCATTTAGTCAATTCATCCTTATTTGTGTCGGTAGTATTTCAACATAGCGCTCATGAAAATCATTTAGAATCCATCGATTTTTATCATCAATTTCAGGATAAAACTATTTTAACAGAGGCGTCTATTTATCAAGCAAGGAATATGCCATTTATTCTACCTGAAATGCGAGAGGGATTATTTGAATTTGAATGGGCGGGCCAACATAAAAGCGAAGATTTGATCGAGGATCAGGATTTACAAGGGTGTTTGCATAATCACTCCATTTATTCAGATGGAAAAAATACACTCCAAGAAATGGCTGAAGCTTGCCGAAGCTTAGGATTACATTACTTTGGAATTGCTGATCATTCTCAATATGCAGCATATGCCGGTGGGTTAAAGGAAGAAGATGTTATGCGGCAACATGAAGAGATTGACCAACTAAATTTATTGTGGTCTGATTTTACAATTTTGAAAGGAATCGAAGCAGATATTTTACCAGATGGTTCCCTTGATTACAATGATGATATTTTAGCTCAATTTGATTACGTGGTGGCCTCAGTACATGCCCAATTAACGATGGATTTGGATAAAGCAATGGCCCGTTTGATTCGTGCGATTGAGAATCCGCACACGTCTATTTTAGGGCACCCAACGGGTAGATTATTGCTTTCTAGGCCAGGTTATCCTTTAAATACGGATAAAATTTTAGATGCTTGCCTAGCTAACAGGGTCAGCATTGAGTTGAATGCAAGCCCCTACCGACTTGATTTAGATTGGCGCCATATTTATGCTGCGATGGATAAAGGTGTATTTGTTTCCATTAATCCGGATGCCCATAAAATTGAAGGATTAAATGATATGAAATATGGAGTTAAAGTAGGACGTAAAGGAGGTCTTTTAAAATCACTCACATTAAATGCCTTACCCTTAAACGATCTAAAATCATTTTTCAAAAAACATTAGAAGTTGGGCTTCAGTAGATATTTAGCATAAAAATCATCAATAACCCTGACTGCTTCTGTTGGCGTATCGACTAAGGCAAACAACTCTAGGTCAGCTTCATTAATGTTACCATTCGGAATCATGGTGGATTTTATCCAGTCCAACAAGCCTTTCCAATATTCGGTACCAACTAAGACCACAGGGAATCGACCTATTTTATGCGTTTGGATCAATGTTAAAGATTCAAACATTTCATCAAGCGTTCCAAATCCCCCCGGCATTATAATAAAACCTTGAGAGTACTTGACAAACATTACTTTTCGAACAAAAAAGAAGTCGAAATTAATGTTTTTGTCTGAATCTATGTACGGATTAGGAATCTGTTCAAAAGGTAATTCGATATTTAATCCCACAGAGCGTCCTTTTTCTGATTTGGCTCCTTTGTTGCCAGCTTCCATGATACCCGGTCCACCGCCTGTGATGACACCATAGCCATGACGGACTAATTTGGCGGCAATTTTTTCCGCGATTTGATAGTATTTATCCTCTGGTTTCGTTCTAGCTGACCCAAAAATAGATACGCAGGGGCCAATTTTTGATAATTTGTCAATTCCTTCGACAAATTCACTCATGATTTTAAAAATTCTCCAGGATTCTTCTGATTTTATTTGAGACCATGTTTTATCATCAAATGCTTTTTTTATTTTCTCCTCTTCCTCTTGCCACTGATTATCTGTCATAATTTAATTGTTTTGACTATAAATGTAAATAATATCCCTGTACATTTGTATAAATTAATAAATACAACGATGGATTCTCAATTAAGTTTTGCTGTGGGTGGTGATCACGCAGGTTTTGATTATAAAGATCAATTAATTGATTATTTAAAAAGTTTGAATATACAGGTTCAAGATTTTGGCACCTATTCAGCGGATTCCGTAGATTATCCGGATTTTGCTCACCCAGTGGCTGAATCAGTTGAAAAAGCTGAACATAATTTTGGTTTATTATTGTGCGGGAGTGCTAATGGCGTGGCAATTACGGCGAATAAACACCAAGGAATTAGAGCAGGCCTAGCATGGAATCCGGAGGTGGCCCAATTAATTAGGCTTCATAATGATGCCAACATACTTTGCTTGCCAGTTCGTTTTATTAGTTTAGCTGAAGCCAAAATATGCCTCAAGACTTTTATTGACACAAGTTTTGAAGGGGGACGGCACCAAAATCGAGTAGATAAAATTAATGTGTGTTAATTTTTTTATATAAATGCTCGCCAACTACCTCATATTGATTTTTAAATTCCGGAAGGTAATATCCTAATCTCAAGAAATTATTTTCTGGGTCATAAATAAAGGTTGGCATATCTTTGGAAAAATAATCATGCATCATAATGATGGTTTTATATTGATTTAAATTTGCGAAAAGCGATTTGGATAATTCCCAATTGACGAAAGGTCCAGTCATCTGATTGTTTTGATACTCCTCTATTTGAGGACCTAGGACCATTAATTTTTCGTTTCTGATGTGTAGTTTTTGTGACAAAATTCGTTGTTGGCCCACATCATTCCATTCATTTGTGAGGCTATAAATGACCGTAATGAACAAAGTGATAATCAAAATCTCTTTCATCCAGTATGATTTAAACAGATAAAATAGATTTAACGAAAAATAGATGAGTGAAGGCAATAAGAAAACTAGGTTTATTCTTTCAACAGTAGGTATGATGAAGATGATTATGATACTGGTTAATAACCACATCAAATTAGTTTGTTGGGCTTTTTGAGCATTAGACTTTATTTTTGTCGTATTGATCACTTTGGTAAATCCCCAAATTCCTGAAATTATTGCTGGAATATAAGCTATTAATATTTGCTTAATTTGTTGGCTAGTAGGAACATAAATGATGAAAGCAGAATTTTTGAACACGTCAATAAATGCTTGAAAATTATCACGATAGGAAAACATTAAACCTGTAAAAATGAAGACCAATAAGAAACCAATGATTAATAAAATTATTTGTCTAAGGTTTATACTTGAGTAAAAAAGTAAGCTTAGGATGGCCCAAAAGATAAACAACGCATAGCTCAAAAAAAATATACTTGAAATTCCGATGTAGAGTCCAATCAAAAAAACTCGATCAGTAACTTTCAAAGTGCTTTGCTGGGCTAATATTACATTCCATGCTAACAAAAGGAATGTTAAGCCTAGCATGGATCCGTTAGGAACTAAAAACTCTAATGAAAAATGAAAAAATAGGCCGTACATGAAAAATGGCAGGTTACCTAAGTTGGGCAGTAATAAATAACGACTTATTGTTTGTTGGAATATAATCGCTTGTAATACAATAATTCCTGTGGCTAAGTAAGCATTCCATGTGATTGGTATATTTAAAAAGTCAATTAATTGGTAGAAGTTGGCCGACAGCGGCCCAATATTTTCTCGGATGTCTCTATAAATTCGATATCCGTGATTTAAGTTTTGGCCGATTAAGAAATTTTTAAATTCCCACGTGTACGGCTGTAGATTAAATTGGCTTAGTATAATAGTCGTAATAAGCCATAGGATGATCAAGAAGATCATAACAAAAATTGAGCTTGAACGAAGAATCTGAAACATATTTTCTTTTTGAAAAGACTAAATTACGGTGATTCCAATTATTATTCTGAAATTTGTGAGAATTTTGAGAAGAAAAGAATAGGAGCAATTATGGAAAGTAAACGTCAACAAAAGTTTGGTAGACAAATTCAGAAGGATTTGAGTGAAATTTTTCAAAAAGAATTTAAAGAAGTTTTTGGTGGTGCGATGGTGACTATTACAGATGTTAAGATCAGTCCAGATTTGTCATTAGCTAGATGCTATCTCAGTTTTTTGTTGGTCGATAAGCCCAACGAAATCATGAAAGAATTAGATTACAAGAACAAAGCTATTCGAAATGCTTTGGCTAATAGAATTAGAAAGCAGGTAAGAATCATTCCCAATTTGGCTTTTTTTCTTGACGATACGGCAGCTTATGCGGCTAAAATTGAAGCGCTTTTTGATGGTTTGGTGATACCTCCAGCTTCTGATGAAATTGATTCAGATTATATAGATTCATAACCAAATAATTCTTTGAACTTTCCGCTATTCATCGCTAAACGCTATTTCGGTTCCTCAGTTAAGGCTCGTTTTATCACCTTAATATCAAGAATCTCTATGGTAGGTGTAGGGGTGGAGGTTATGGCTTTGATTCTAATATTGTCTGTTTTTAATGGTTTAGAGGATTTTCAGAAGGGTTTATTTAAGACTTTTGATCCTGACTTAAAAATAATTGCAAAAAATTCTTCTCGCTTTTCGATCTCCGAGAAAAAGCTAAATCAAATAAAGTCTTTGGCAGGGATTACATTCATTAATCCCGTTTTAGAAGATCAAGCTTTGCTTCGATTTGGAAATAAACAAGTTGTAGCTAGTTTTAAAGGCGTTGATGATTCATTTTTATTGGCCAATCGGTTGAAAAAACAGGTAGTTGAGGGTGATTATTTTCTTAAAAATGATGGTCAATCATTTGCTTTAGTGGGTATAGGTGTTTTTTTAAATATGGGTATGAGTTTTCAAAATGTAGTCGAGCCCGTCGAGGCTTGGTACCCCAATCATCAATCATTACGAAAATTCTCGATCAATGAGGAAGCAATTCGAAGTAATATCTTTTATCCTTCGGGGGTATTGGAAGTGGAACAAACTTTCGATAATCAAACAGTTATAGTTCCTTTGGACTGGATGAATGATTTAGTAGGTGCAGAGGGTAAATTATCTGGCTACGAAATTATGTTGGCCAGCGGGGTGGATGAAAAACGCGTCCAACAACAAATCAGGCAGATTTTAGGAAATTCTTTTTCCACTCAAACCCGTGATGAACAGCACGCTATGTTGTTTAAGGCAATTAAAATAGAAAAGTTTTTTGTGTTTTTAATTATGGCATTTGTGATGGGAATAGCCTCATTTACACTTTTTTATTCCCTATCATTATTGGTCATTGAAAAAAGAAAGGATTTACGAACTTTACTAGCGATTGGTATTTCTCGTTCACAATTATTTAAAACGATTATGTGGGTGGGATTTTTGATTTGCTTCTCCGGGGCGATCCTAGGGATGGTTTTTGGATTTATATTTGCTTGGGCCCAACAAACTTTTGGACTCATAGGATTAGGTATCCCTAATGCTTTGATTGATGCCTATCCAATCAAAATGCAATTAATGGATTTTGTTTGGACTTCCTTGGTGGTCTTAACAATCACAACGTTAGCCTCGATAATTCCTGCCCGCAAAGCCGTTGAAATAACTTTTAAGCAGTAAGCGTCGGTGGATTAAATTCTCCTTCCCATTTGGAAACGACGCAAGTGGCTACTCCATTTCCAGCAACTGAAGTTACTGTTCTACCCATATCTAAAAATGGATCAACTCCTAAAAGTAGGGCAATTCCCTCCGCAGGCAAGTTGAACATGGTTAAAGTTCCTGCGATAATAACAAGTGACGCCCTTGGTACTCCTGCGATTCCTTTCGATGTAATCATTAAGGTTAATAGCATGGTAATTTGTTGCTCTAAACTTAAATGTACGCCATACGCTTGAGCAATAAATCCGGTAGCAAAGGTCATGTACAACATGGACCCATCTAGATTAAAACTATATCCTAAGGGTAAGACAAAGCCAACGATACGTTTGCTACAGCCAAATTTTTCTAAAGCTGCAATAGTCTGCGGAAAGGAGGCTTCGGAACTTGCTGTTGAGAAAGAAATCAACAAAGCTTCTTTCAATTCTTTTAATAATCGCCAATAGGGTATACCGTTAAAGATGCATATTAGCCATAATATGACAACCGTAAAGAAAAGTAATCCGCCTAAAAAGCAAATCATTAAATACCCATAACTAATTAAAATACTTAATCCTTTATTAGCCACCACTGTGGTCATGGCGGCGAAAACGGCATATGGGGCTAGTTCCATCACATAATTAACCATTTTAAACACGACTTCGGCTAAATTATCAATCACATGAATCAGTTTTTTACCCGTCTGACCAATAGACCCTAAAGCCACGCCAAAGAATATTGAAAAAATGACAATTTGGAGTATTTCATTTTCAGCTAACGCTTTAAAAAAACTATCTGGAAATATATGAAGAATGAAATCTTCAATGGATTTTGTCTTTGAAGTGTCTATGCCAGTTGCTGTTCCAGCTGGGGGTTTGGGCCAACTTTGCAAACTACCGGGTTTGGTGATATTTACAACCACTAGTCCAGTAATGAGGGATAAAATGGTGGCAAAGTAGAAGTAGCCAATCGTCTTAATTCCAATTCTCCCCACCGCCTTAAAATCACCTAATTTGGCGATACCTACCACCAAAGTGCAAAAGACCAAGGGTCCTACAATCATCTTGATAAGTCTCAAAAATATTTTGGAAACAAGCTGTACTTTAGAAGCTAAATCATGGCTAGTTTCTGGAGTCAAGAAAACATAAAAAAATTCCCCCAAAGCAAGGCCAAGTATAAATCCAATAATAATTTTATGAGTAAGACTTAATTTCATAGGATTCAGCTTGTTAAATATTTTTTGTAAAATGGCTTTCTGTAAAAGATCATTCCCCACAAAAATGGAAATAAAATTATATCTAAAAAAGCATTTGATGTTTTATACGTTATAAAATCTTGAATGTAACATTGTGAGTCATCTATTTTAATTATGGAATGCTCATGTTTCCATTTATTTATTCCAAATGGCACTTGAATGCCCTCGTCAATGAATACACAATGTTCTGAATCTTGTTTAGCATAAGTTATTTCTGATGACCAAATTACCTGAATGAAAATTAAATCTATTTCAAGAATGACTAAATCACCGTTATTACAACCATCAAAACGCTTGATTTTTACCCTTGGAAATGGAGGAGATATTTTTTTTAATAGGGCCTCATTAAATTGGGACCAAACAAACGGCATGGAGGAACCAATTCTTGTTTGGATGTTAAATGATGGCATATGATATCAATTTAATGGATAAAAAAAGCGAGAAAAAGTGATACTGATTTTAGAAATATTGATTTGATGGCCTTAGCAAAATATTCATTCCAAGAACCAAGTTTCTGTTCAGATGTTTCATCCTTGTCTACTTTTTGATCATTGGATTGATTTTGGCTTACGTTTTTAGCGACCACTAATTCACTTTTGTTTTCATTTGATTTAGTAGAATCCCTGACACTAATATTGAACTTGGGTTGTATCACACTATACTCCACAAACCCAAAACTACTTAAAAATAGTATGCTGACGAATGCGATGCTAATGATGTGGGCGTTTTTCATTTCACTTTTGATTTGGCGGATTCTACTTGTTTTAGTTGTTGTTCTATGGCTAACTCATTAGCTTTCTGGTCTAATTTATTTTGCTCTTGATTTGCTAATATTTTCTCTTTTTCAATTCTAGTCTCCTCTAACTTTTTAGTTAAAAGTTCAGTTTGTCGCCTGTTTGAATCTAGTTCACGGATTAATCTTTCCGCATATCGTTGGTTTTTTATTTGAGCTGTTTTTAGTTCGGCCAATGTACTTTCCTCCTTTCGCAAAGTTTCTTGTAAATTGATGAGTTGGGCAAATTCTTCCAACCACTGACTCGCCTCTTTGAATTTTTCATGCCCTGTTTGAATGTAATTATCAGGTCCAATACGCATAGAAACAAAAAGTTTTATTTTGTTTTTTTCTTCCGAAATCAATGATAATAGATTGATGGGATTGTCCGAGATGGCCGAAATCCTTGCTTGATCTACATGAATCGAGCCGGCTCTGCCAGCATCAACGGTTCCTGTTTTCTTTAAATAGTCTTTCCAGGCATTCGTCACATTTTTCTCCTCTGTGTTCAAATACGTGTAAAAACCTTCTTTCTTTGCTTTGTCTATTTCAGCTATACCCGAAAATACTTGGGCCGACAATGGAACGTAAGTGATGAATATAAAAATACCTATTAAAAGATTTTTCATATGATTTTGAAATGTATTCGTGTTAACAAGCTATAAAGTTATCCATTTTAAATAAAATAATTGACTAAATAGTGCATTTTTGAGTGAGGGCTAGTTCAACTTCATTTTGATAATTTCGATATCCAAACAATGTTAAATCTCCACCCTCCTTCAATTTTAGTTTTTTTCTTAGATCTTCCGGCTTTCCTGGAAAATTTCGAGTACTTATGTTCACTTGCTTGCTTGGTAGATGTTTACTAAGCCATTCAATATCTACAGGCCCTGTTTCTATGACTCGAAACGATTTTCCAGGGAATTTAGTATCCAAATTTTTGGATGAATATAAATGGGTGTTTGAATTTAATTTTATCAAATTTTCTGTTTCCACCGATTTGAAAAAGCCAGCTTTTAAGATGCCCACATGAGGTTCATAAAGGAAATTTGACATGGGTCCCAAGACTTTTTGTTTTCTTTTTTCACCTCCTAATGTTCCTGAAAATAGCAACGAATTTTTAATATTCAGCTCAATGACTTCAATGAAAGGATCTAGCGTAGCTTTTGGGGACTTTAAAAATAAGAGTTCTTTAACTTCATTTTTAATGCATACTATCCATATTTTATCCACACCATTGAGTTCTAAAATTGCCCTTTCTAAATCTAATAATGGACTAGTTTTGATTAATAATACGGTGTTATTGGGTATGAATGCCAAGAGGTCCAAGACATTAGGTTGGCAATCTTTAAATAAAATTACCTTGTCACCTTTTTCACTTCTTCTCGCTGGGTCCACATAGATAAAGTCAAATAAGGTTTTCTCTTTTTTGAAAAATTCCATACCATCGCCAAACCGATGAACAATATTTTTTATGCCTAAAATTTCATGATTGTAGCAGGTAATATCGAAGAGTTCTTTTTGAATTTCAGTATAAGTTACATACGAAGCTCTTTCAGCAAAAGCGGCTGTGTCTATCCCCATCCCCCCCGTTAAATCTAACACATGGCCATCAATCAAGGAGGCTTTGAAATTTGCCGTAATTTCAGAGGAAGCTTGCTCCAGTGATATACTTTTAGGAAAAAATATTTGGGGATTTGCGGTCCAAGTGGGGAGTTTTTGACTTAATTTTTGTCTGGCTTGAATTTGCAAAGCCATTTTTTGAATGTCAATGGAAGAATTTTGCTTGGCACTCATGGCAATTTGATAAGGATCTTTATCCTTATTTTTTTCAATAAACAAAATCTCTTCCTGCGTCATCATCTTGTAAAATTAGAAATACACGATGATTTATTATGTTTTTAATCCAAAGAAAATGCCATTAAAAAATTTAATGTAGTTTTATATAAAATTTAAAAATGCGCGCGATCATTCTTGCAGCAGGACAATCGACTAGATTAGGCGAACCTAAAATTTTAGTCAATTATCAAGGAAAAACCTTGCTTGAAAAAACATGTTTGTTGGCTTTAAATGCTTGTGACGATGTTTTAATCCTGCTGGGTTCTGAAACCCAAAAGTCAATCGAAGTCATAGAATCCTTGCAAACATATCACCGAGGACTGCAATATTCTATATGTCCAGATTGGTCGCAGGGTATGGGCTCAACCTTGGCTTATGGTTTAAGATTAATGAAGGATTTTGAGGACGATGTCATGGTGATGCTTTGTGATTTACCTTTTTTAGAAGATTTTCATCTGTCTCATTTAGTTTCGATTTATCGGAGTTTTCCAACAAAGGTGATTATTTCTTGTTTTAAAGGTCAAAATTCACCTCCCATCATTATCCCATTTGCCTTGCAAGCTGAGTTTTATGATTGGCACGGTGAACGCGGACTTGGAAGCTTTTGGAGCCAAAATAAAGCGTTATGCGCTATGACGAATTTTGAAACTGCCTATCGGGATTTAGACACTCAGGAAGATAAAGAATTTTGGACGAAAAATTAATTCTTAATTCCCTTTATTAAATTCTTATTTGCATATTTATTACCTTTGTTGCTTGCTTAATTAGGAGCGACTATTTTTTCAAATTAATCTTATATTGTGGAATCTATTGACAATTTACCAACCGTTGAAACTGCCAAAAAATTAGGTTTAATCGCTGAAGAATATGATCGAATTCAGGAGATTTTGGGCCGTAAGCCTAATTTCACTGAGCTTTCAATATTTTCGGTGATGTGGTCTGAACATTGTTCATATAAAAATTCAATTGTGTGGTTAAAGACTTTGCCTAAAGATTCGCCAAGAATGCTTGCCAAAGCAGGTGAGGAAAATGCAGGTTTGGTTGATTTGGGAGACGGATTAGGTTGCGCATTTAAAATAGAATCCCACAATCACCCTTCTGCTTTAGAGCCTTATCAAGGTGCGGCAACGGGGGTGGGAGGAATTAATCGAGATATTTTTACTATGGGTGCACGCCCAATTGCTCAATTGAATTCGCTTCGATTTGGCAATATTGAATTAGCTAAAACGAAGTGGTTAGTGAAAGGTGCTGTGAAGGGAATCGGCGATTATGGCAATGCTTTTGGGATTCCGACAGTCGGCGGAGAAGTATTTTTTGATGATTGTTATTCCACTAATCCGCTTGTTAATGCCTTCTCTGCCGGTATTTTGAAGGTTGGAACGCAGGCCTCAGCTATCTCATACGGGGTTGGGAATGGGGTTTTTATTGTGGGTTCGGCTACTGGAAAGGATGGAATTGGTGGAGCTAGTTTTGCGTCTGAGGATATTACTGCGAAGTCCTCTGAAAAATTACCTGCGGTCCAAGTGGGTGATCCATTCCAAGAAAAGTTGTTATTAGAGGCTTCATTGGAGATTATTGAGGCTGGTTGTGTGATCGGAATTCAAGATATGGGTGCGGCAGGAATTATATGTTCGACTTCTGAAATGTCAGCCAAAGGAGAACATGGAATGATTATTGATTTGTCTAAAGTTCCTACGCGCCAAGCCAATATGAAGCCATTTGAGATTTTATTATCTGAATCTCAAGAGCGAATGTTAATTGTCGTGGAGAAAGGCAGGGAGCATGAGGCAAAAAGAATTTTCGATAAATGGGATTTGAATTGTGAGCAAATTGGCGTCGTAACCGATACAAAAAGATTAGAATTTTATCAGGATGGCCAATTAGTGGCTGACGTTCCTGCAGATGATTTAGTTTTAGGTGGTGGTGCACCTGTCTATACTCGGGAATACAAAGAACCTGCTTACTTTCAAGAATATAAGAAATTCTCAATAGATTCGGTTCAAGATTTAACTGATGAGGAATTGCCAAAAGCGTTTGATTTTTTAATGAATCATCCCAATATCGCCTCTAAAAAGTGGGTATCTGAACAATATGACTCATCGATCGGCCGAGCGAATCGAAACACAAATGCTCCCTCTGATGCAGCCGTAGTGAAAGTTCATGGCTCTAAAAAATCGATTGTCATAACAGTCGATTGTAATGCTAGGTATGTAAATGCAGACCCTGAGGAGGGATGTGCTATGGCTGTGGCCGAAGCCGCAAGAAATATTGTTTGCTCTGGAGGTGTGCCTGTGGCAATTACCAATTGCCTTAATTTTGGAAATCCATATGTTCCAGAGGTTTATTGGCGATTTGTGGGAGCCATTAAAGGAATGAAAAAAGCATGTTTAGCTTTTGAAACCCCTGTAACAGGTGGTAATGTTAGTTTTTACAATCAATCTTCTGATGAAGGCCCGGTATTTCCTACACCAACCATCGGCATGTTGGGAATTTTGGAAGAACCAAGCATGAAAATGACTTTAGATTTCAAAAAGGAAGGTGATCTTATTTATTTAATCGGTCAAGCCGTAAATGACATTGCTTCTTCTGAATATGTTTATTCATATAAAAAAATCAAAGCGACACCAGCGCCCCATTTTAATTTGGTAACCGAGCAAAAAGTTCAAAAATCAATTGCCAGTTTAATTGAGTCAAGGTTAATTGAATCTGCCCATGATGTTTCTGATGGTGGTTTATTGATTACATTAGCGGAATCGTCATTCCCGAGAAAATTGGGTTTTTCTGTTCAGGGGGATGCGAATATTCGCCGCGATGCATTTTGGTTTGGCGAAGCTCAAAGTAGAGTGATGGTTTCTATCGATGTTCAAAATAAGACCAAATTTGAATCGTTTTTGCAGCAAAACAACCAAGTGTTTTTATGGTTAGGAGAGGTTAAGGGCAAGAATATGGAGGTGGATGGCCAAGTGGTTTCTACCTTACAAGTTGCTTTTGACTCTTACCATTCTGCTCTGGAAACAGCCTTAATGAATTAATTAGATGAGCCGCTATGTGATACAATTTTCGTATGATGGCGGCACATTTCATGGCTACCAAATCCAACCGAATGCGCATTCAGTGCAAGCTGAATTGGAAGAGAAATTAAGCTTGCTCTTAGGTATAGGTATTGAAATTACGGGCAGTTCTCGGACTGATTCCGGGGTGCATGCGAAGCAACAATTTGCGCATTTTGATCTGCCAGAGGAAATAATCCTCGGTTCAGATTTTATATACCGAGTCAATCGAATGTTTTCACCCTCCTTAGCGATTCAACATATTTATGTAGTCTCAGATGATTTTCATGCACGATTTAATGCCCTATCAAGGACCTATGAATACCTTATTTCTACTTCTAAAAACCCTTTGATGCGTCAATATGCCTATTGGTTTGAGACAAGCTTGGATGTAAAAAAAATGAATCTTGCTGCGGATATGTTAATAAAACATTCGAATTTCCAGTGTTTTTCTAAAGTAAAAACAGAGGTGACTACCTTTGAATGTGACATAAAAAAAGCATTTTGGGAGTTTCGTGGGGACCATTTGGTTTTTACTATTCAAGCTAATCGGTTTTTGAGAGGCATGGTAAGAAGTGTGGTCGGGACTATGATTGAAATAGGGCTGGGAAATTGGGGCTTGTCAGACCTTGACGAAATTTTAAATTCAAATGACCGACAAAAAGCCGGTAGGTCTGTACCTGCTCATGGCTTGTATTTAATACAAGTAGAATATCCCAAGGCTACTTTTGACGCCAAATGTTCATGATGACATCTAATAAGGTCGCTGCTGTTTGAATTTTAATTTCTTTGGGTTTGTAATTCAACCCTTTCAGATTGTATTTTGAAATCCATATCTGCTTGAATCCTAATTTTTCGGCCTCGGCGATTCGTTGGTCTATGCGCGTTACAGACCTTAATTCTCCACCTAATCCCACTTCTGCCGCAAAACAAATGGATGAATCGATTATTTTGTCCTCATAAGATGAAATTATTGACAGGCAAGTGGCAAGGTCTAGCGCAGGGTCATCTACTCGAATGCCCCCAGTAATATTTAAAAATACGTCTTGAGTCCCAAGTTTATAGCCACCTCTTTTTTCTAAAACCGCAAGCAACATATTGAAGCGTTTAGCATCATAACCAGTAGCGGTGCGCTGTGCCATTCCATAGTTAGACGTTGTTACTAAAGATTGAATTTCAACTAATAAGGGTCTATTTCCTTCTAAAAGTGTCCCAATCGCTATGCCGGAAGAAGCTTCATCGCGCTGCGACAATAAAATTTCAGATGGATTTGTAACCGGTCTTAAACCGGAACCTAACATTTCATAAATGCCCAGCTCAGATGTACTTCCAAATCTGTTTTTGGTGGTTCTTAGAATCCGGTAAATCAAATGCCGGTCACCTTCAAATTGTAAAACGGTGTCCACTAAATGTTCTAAAACTTTTGGGCCGGCGATGGAACCTTCTTTGGTGATGTGACCCACTAAAAATATGGGAGTGGCACTCTCTTTGGCAAATCGCATGAGCTCTAGCGCGCATTCTCGTATTTGAGAAACGCTGCCAGGACCCGATTCGATTTGGTCTGAATATAAAGTCTGAATGGAATCTATGATAATTAGATCGGGCTCTAATTCAACTAAATGTCTGAAAATTTGCTGTGTATTGGTCTCTGTTAAAATATATAAATTAGCGGGTTTTGTGCTTAATCGATCGGCACGCAATTTTATTTGTTGCTCTGACTCTTCACCCGTCACATATAAAACTTTTGGCCCTTGTAAAGAAAGGGCAACTTGTAGCAATAAAGTTGATTTACCGATCCCAGGCTCGCCTCCAATGAGCACTAAGCTACCAGGTACAATTCCGCCACCTAATACACGATTAAATTCAGGATCCGAACAAATTAATTTGGGGGTATTCTCGAAAGTCACTTCGGCCAATAACTTAGGTTTTACCTGCGATTTGGTTCTAGACTTATCCTTCCAAACTTCGGCTGGATGTGTATTTGTTTCAATCAATTCCTCAACAAAAGTATTCCATTCTTCGCATGAAGGGCATTTTCCTAGCCATTTAGGTGTAGAGTGGCCGCAAGATTGACAGAAAAAAGAAGTTTTAGCTTTAGCCACGTTTCAGATATTTATCATTCAAAATTACGCTTTGATTTGGTTTTTTCTTTTTTTTCGGTTGAAAAAGGATAATTTTACAAGCTAATTGATTTTTCTCTTTTAATATATGCCTTATCCTCGCCTACGTCTTATTGTTTTTTTAGGAATTTTGATGTTAAGTACTAGTTTGCGGGCACAATTTTTGATGCCTGCCAAAATGGTGACTGGTAATTTTTTCCGAATAGGCATTAAAGGTGGTGTTAATTTAGCCAGGCTTGAAACCGATGGATTAGTTACCTTAAATGGAGCTGTCATTAAAGACCAATTGTTAGCTAGTTTAGACACCAAACAAAGTTTTGTCGGTGGTATTTATGCCCGATTAGGAAGGACCATTTTTATCGAACCCGAGGTTTTACTTTCTACAAAAGGTGGCTCTGTTTATATCCCTGGTTTGAGTCAAACAAAACAATTTACTTTCACTAATATAGATGTTCCTGTTTTGGTAGGATTTCGTTGGAAGCTTTTTCATGCCATGGCAGGACCAGTCGCTTCATATACTTTAAAAACGGATACAGAATTAAACGATTTGATTAATATGGTGACCCAAAAATATATAGGGACAGCTGCTGAAATTGCTTCTAAGACTTCTTTATCATACCAGGTAGGTGGTGGAATAGATTTTTTAGGCTTTACTTTAGATGTGCGGTATGAGGGTAATTTAAGCCAATTAACAAAAACCTTACCCATTCCTGCTGGAGTAACTTTTTCACCTAAATTAAACCTGTATCAGGTCACTTTGGGATATAAACTATTTTAGATTAATTGATTGTTTTGATGATGCAAGAGGAAATAAAAAAGATTCAAGATGAAATTAATGCATTCATAATCTCCAATGAATCGGACTTAGATAATTTTAGGATTGATTTTGTAGGGAGAAAAGGACGTCTAGCTACCCTTTTTGACCAATTGAAAAATGTACCTTCCGAAGATAGGAGGGAGGTTGGGCAAACCTTAAACGGATTAAAAAATCTAGCAGAATCTAAATTTGCTGCGGCTCAAGAAAATTTCTCTTATAAACAGGCCCAAGTAAAATCACCAGATGATTTAACTATTTCAGATCCAATTTCACAGGGAAGTTTACATCCCTTGACCATGGTTAGGGCTAGAATATTGGAAATATTCAATCGGATGGGTTTTTCGGTTTCCGATGGTCCCGAGATTGAAACCGATTTTTATAATTTTACTGCCTTGAATTTTCCGGCCAATCACCCAGCCAGGGAAATGCAAGATACTTTTTTTATTGAGAAAGGTTCAGGAGAAATTCAAGATGATATTTTATTAAGGACTCATACTTCTAATGTGCAAATTCGTTTAATGCAACATCAAAAACCGCCTATTCGTTCAGTAATGCCGGGTAGGGTTTTTAGAAATGAAGCAATTTCTGCTCGAGCTCATTGTTTATTTCATCAAGTTGAAGGTTTGTATGTAGATGAAAAAGTGAGTTTTAAAGACTTAAAAGATACACTGTACCATTTTGCCAAAGAGATGTTTGGCAAGGATACCCAAGTTCGTTTCCGTCCTTCTTATTTTCCTTTTACAGAACCAAGCGCAGAAATGGACATTACTTGTCTGCTTTGTAAAGGAGAGGGTTGTAATGTTTGTAAACAAGCGGGTTGGGTTGAAATTGCCGGAGCGGGAATGGTGGATCCCAATGTTTTAGAAAATGTGGGTATTGACTCCAATAAATACAATGGATTTGCATTTGGAATGGGCATTGAACGAATCACTATGCTTAAATATCAAATCAAGGACTTGCGCTTATTTACTGAAAATGATGTTCGTTTTTTGAAACAATTTTCATAGAGATGGTATTAACCTTTTTTAACTTTTTTGCCGAAAAATTAATGGGCAAAATGTCTAATTTTGATTTAAATTTCGATTTATGCTGAATTTTCACCGAATTAATAACCTAACGGGTTGGCTTGTTTTTCTGATTGCCATGGTCACGTATACACTGACTGTTGAACCCACAGCGTCCTTCTGGGATTGCGGCGAGTTTATTGCCTGTGCTTATAAATTACAAGTTCCTCACCCTCCAGGAGCTCCACTTTTTTTGTTAATTGGCCGCATGTTTTCTTTGTTGGCCCTGGGTGACGTAAGCCGAGTAGCTTTCTGGGTAAATATGATGTCTGTGGTTTCAAGTGCCTTGACCATTTTGTTTTTACATTGGACTATTGTGCTCATTGGACGTAAAATTTTAAATAAAACTTTTGATTCATTAAGCAAGACTGAAAGTTACATATTACTTTTCTCTGGATTTATTGGGGCATTAGTGTATACTTTTTCAGATAGTTTTTGGTTTTCTGCAGTAGAAGCTGAAGTTTATGCCATGTCCTCTTTTTTCACGGCTATCGTTGTTTGGGCTGCTTTTAAATGGGAATTGGTTGAGGATGAAGCAGAAGCGAATCGCTGGATTCTATTCATTGCCTATTTAGTGGGTCTTTCGATTGGAGTTCACTTATTAAACTTGGTGACTTTGCCTGCATTAGCTATTTTGTACTATTTCAAAAAAGAAGCAAAGCCCACTTACAAAGGAGGTTTTATCGCCATGATGGTGGGCCTTTTAATTTTAGGTATCATAAACTCAGGTGTGATACCTGGACTTCCGTCATTAGCTTTTTGGTTTGAATTGCAATTTGTTAATACCCTAGGATTCTCTTTTGGGAGTGGTGCCTTATTTTTCTTGGTATTATTAATTTTAGCCATTGTATTTGGCATTCGCTATTCATATAAGAAACAAAATGTGGTACTTAATGTAGCTTTATTTTCGTTGGTATTTTTATTGATCGGCTACTCAACCTACACGGTTGCCTTAGTTCGCTCGGGATATAATCCGCCTATCAATGAAAATGATCCGAGTAATATCTTAAACTTTTTGAAGTATTTAAAAAGGGAGCAATATGGTTCTCGTTCGTTGTTATATGGTCCCATTTACACTGCTCAAATCGAAGAATTTAAGCAAGGGGAAGCCGTTTACAAGATGAAAGATGGTCACTATGTTGTTTATACTAATAAGCCTGAGTATGTGTATCAAAAAGACCAACAAATGCTTTTTCCAAGGGTTTGGAGTAATTCAGGTCAGCATGTTCAATTGTACCAAGAAATGCTGGGTATTCCCGCGGGTCAAAAACCAAGTTTTGGGGATAATTTGAGGTTTATGTTTAGCCATCAAATGGGGCACATGTACATGCGCTATTTATTATGGAACTTTGTAGGTAGAGAAAGTGATGCGCAAGATGCTTGGGCTATCAATGCCTTTCAAGATACATCCAATTTACCTGATATCATGAAGGAAAATAAGGCAAGAAACAATTACTATTACTTGCCCATTATTTTAGTTTTATTAGGCTTTTATCTCTTGTATCGCAAAGATGAGAAGGACTTTTTAGTCACTATTATGATGTTTGTACTGACCGGAATTGCTTTAGTCGTATACCTAAATTCCCCGCCGGTGGAGCCTAGAGAGCGGGATTATATTTATGTAGGATCGTTTTACTTTTTAGCCGTTTGGGCAGGATTAGGTGTCATGCAATTAGCAGAATGGTTGACAAAAATCATCAAATCCCCTCAAATGCGTTGGTCTTTATTGGCCATACTTAGTTTATCAGCACCCATGATTATGGCCCAACAAAACTGGGATGATCATGACCGTAGTCGTAGGTACCATCAAATTGATTTTGCTAAAAATCTATTAAATTCTTGTGCTCCCAACGCAATATTATTTACAGGAGGTGATAACGATACTTTCCCGCTTTGGTATGTGCAAGAAGTGGAAGGCTTTAGAACTGATGTCCGAGTTTGTAATTTATCTTTATTGGGCACCGACTGGTATGTAGATCAAATGAAGCGAAGTACTTATGAGTCTGCTGCATTGCCTATCAAATTGAAAAAAGACCAGTTTTTAGAAGGGGTTAATGATCAGATCATGTACAATGAAAACCCAAATATTTCTGAAATGTCGCTTCCTGACTATTTGGATTTATTGCACAAAGATGACTCACGTATTCAGGCGCAAACTCAAAGTGGTGAAACCATCAATACTTTCCCCTCGGATTCTTTGGTTATACCGGTAAATGTAGGCGAATTGGCGAAATCCAATTGGTTTCCAAAGGAATTTCTTCCTTTTGTATCAGATCGTTTAGGATGGAAATTGCCGGCAAAAAATATATTTAAAGGGGAGTTGGTCCAATTGGAAATTATTTCCAATAATGCAGTATCTGGCTGGAAAAGGCCTATTTATTTTGCGGCAACGTTACCTAGTGAGCAATATTTAGGTTTGAAGGAAAGTATGCAATTGGAAGGCTATGCCTATCGTCTAATGCCATTTAAAATCTCAGGGGCTAAAGACGGTTTTGTTAATACAAAAATCATGGCTAATAATATGTTGAATAAGATGTATTGGAGAGGATTAAACGACCCCAGTATTTATTACCATGGAGATTTTTATATGGGAATCCCTAGTGTGACCCTGCGTTTGGGTACCTATCGATTAGCTGACCAATTAATTCGTGAGGGTAATTTTCCATTAGCGAAAAAAGTGTTAGATCATTTGGATAATGTAATGCCAGATAAAGTGATTCCATATGATCAATTCTCCGCTAGTATGGTAGGTTTGTATTTAGCCATAGGAGAGGAGAAGAAAGCATTAGAAATATCAAATACGATGGTTCGAAGAAATGCGAAATCATTGGATTATTATTTAGCAGCAGGTGTTCGTTCCAATGAGCGTAATATTCAAATCGCGTTATATGAAATGAATTTGATTGTATCTTCTTTAAAAGAGTCCAAAATGGCACCTGCCAAGTATAAGGAATTGGAAGGGATATTTAATTTCCAAATGAGTAAGGTTCAGTAATAAATTTAACGCATAGTTTTATCGAATCAGTTCATAAAAAACACCCAAAAATTAGCTGATTTTTGGGTGTTTTTTTATTAGGTAGACAAGATTGGTTTAGGCAAATTTTATTAATTCTTTGGAGCCACAGGTCCTTTGCGGATTGATTTTACTTGGACTGGCCAGGGTATTGATTGTCCTGAACTTAAAGTAGCCTTTTCCCTAGGCATGGTTGCAGGATCTTCGCAGGCCATGTACACCATAATAGCTGTTAAAATCGCATTACTTCGTAAGTCATCAAAGACGATTTTATCATACGTGTCTCGGTTGGTATGCCAAGTATAATTAGAATATGACCAGCTTAAAGAGCTTAAAGAAAAGCCTGGAGCGCCAACAGCCACAAAAGAGGCAAAATCACTTCCACCGCCACCTGGTGCTCCCGGAAAATTCGTTTTGATGGAATCCTTGAGAATGCTAGGGACAGCTGCTAACCACCGTGAAATAAATTCACCTGCATGTAGATAGCCTTGTCCTGAAATATTTGCAATCCTGCCTGTTCCATTATCCTGATTAAATAATGCTTGAAGTTTACTAACAATTTCAGGATGATCTTCCACAAACGCTCTGGATCCATTTAATCCTTGTTCTTCACTTCCCCAATGACCAACCAAAATAGTGCGTTTAGGATTCGGGTAGACCAATTTTAAAATTCGCATGGCCTCCATCATAGTCAGTGTACCCGTGCCATTATCCGTTGCACCTTGTGCGCCATCCCAAGAATCAAAATGTGCTGATAACATGACATATTCATCGGACTTTTCTGTTCCTTTTATTTCAGCGATTGTATTGAAAGTTGGAACGATACCTGAATCTTTTGAATCTGTTTGAATACTGATAATCGGATTATCGCCCGACTCTGCTAATCGATATAAAGTACCATAATCTTCCAATGCGATATCGACAGTTGGTATTTTAGACGTATAGGCACTGAAAATTTTATCTACTCCAAATCCACTCGACCAATTATTGGTTAAAATCCCTAAGGCTCCAGCTTTTTCTAAAATGATGGGAAGCATTCTGGTTGAGTACCCTGTTTTATTGATACGTTTTCGCCAAGCATCTGTTTGTTCGTTGCGTTCTTTTTTTAATTTGTCAAATGATGTCTTGGTAGCAAATTGTTGCCAATTATCGTCAGGCCTACCAGTGGGTTGATTCATAGAGATCATTACAAACTTTCCCTTTGCTTGGGGTAGCCAGTTAGCGAACGCGATTGAGTCTGCAGCGTCTGGAATAATTATGATTCCAGCTTTAATTGATTTTCCTTTTGTTGACGGACTCCAAGCCAATTGCGTTCCCTCTAAGCTTTTTACTCTTGGAGAAAGCATATCAATATGCGTGATGCCTCGTTCCCAACCTTTCCACTCACCCCATTGTTCGTTTCGGGCAGTTATACCCCAACTTGTATATTTTTCCACGGCCCAGTCGTTGGCTTTTTTCATTTGCGGTGTACCCACTAACCTTGGGCCTATTCCATCCAATAATTCATGGGCCATAGATTGCAATTGGGAGTTTTTGGTTTCTTCTTGAACTATTTTTTCTACCACAGATTGTGCGGATAAAATATGTACTGAAAAAATGCAGGAAATAATAAGGAGCTTTGTTATACATCCCGTAAAACTAAAGTTCGGTTTTTGATTTATTTTCATGGAATTAAAATTAGGAAAAACCTTTTGTCGAAACAAAAAAGGACAGACGAATTACCTTAAACCCTTTGTTAATACAATGATCCTGGGACTTCAACCCGTAAACTTAGGTTTACAGAGATTTTTTTTCAGAAAATTAAGTAGTTAAATTGTTAGCCGGTATCTTGTAAGAAGTGTAAAGTAAACCGATTTTAATGGGTATTTTTCCATAAAGAGTAGGTAGATTTCTAAAGTAAATGTTAGATTCAAGGTAGTATTTCTCAAAAACTTTAAAGTATTTTTACGGGCATGTTTGATACATAAAAACTGAGATTTATAAAAAAGCAAAATGAATATAACGATCATAGGAGCCTCGGGTGGTATAGGGCTAGAAGCATTAAAAATAGGATTAAATAGAAAGCATTCGGTAACGACCCTTTCTAGATCTGGTATTGAAATAGCAGCGAAAGAATCATTCAAAATGATCATCGGTGATGCAACCAATAAAACTGACTTAAAAAATGCAATCCAAAATGCAGAAGCTATCATTGTAACCTTGGGGACCGTTAAGAATACGAAATCTACAAGCCTATTTTCAGATTTTGCAAAATTAATGGTGGAAATACATAGGGAGAACAAAATTAATGTTCCATTTATTTTCGTTACTGGATTTGGAGCTGGAGAAAGTAAAAATTATGTTTCATGGTTAATCAAATTATTTTTAAAATACTTATTGAAAGATGTGTATGCTGACAAAACTAAAATGGAGGAAATTATCACCTCATCAGATATGAATTGGACAGTAGTGAGACCAGGAAGGTTGTTGGATAAGGAATTGACAGAGAAATACCGTGTCGAAAACAAATTATTCAAAGGAATTAATATAGGAGGAATCAATCGAGCGGACGTCGCTGACTTTTTAATTAAGCAAGCGGAAAACCAAACGGAATTAAAAAAGTACATTGGTATTTCTGAAAAATAAGATCAGATAAAATATCCATGTAAAACCCATATAAAATAAAAAAAGGACCCATGGTTTAACATGCGTCCTTTTTTATTGATGTTGGAATTTGAATACTGACCAGAAGGTTATTGCGTTTATTCCTTGTTAAATACAATAAGCTAAGAAAACATATCCTTCACTTTGTGAAAGAATCCTTTATCGGATTTACCTGGTTGGGGTGCGAAATTGGCCGAATCCCTTAGTTTTTCCAACAGTTCGGTTTCTTCACTGCTTAATTGCTTGGGTGTCCAAATATTGACATGAACTAATTGGTCCCCAATTGTATATCCATTTAATTCTTTGATTCCTTTTCCTTTTAAACGTAATATTTTACCACCTTGCGTTCCCGCGTCAAGTGTTATTTTTGCTTTTCCAGTGATGGTTGGTACTTCCACAGAGGTACCTAGTGCTGCGTCAATAAAGCTTACGTATAAATCAAAAATCACATTGTTACCATCACGATGAAGTAAATCATGTTCCTCTTCTTCAATGACAATTAATAAATCTCCAGCTATTCCACCTCTCGGAGGTACATTCCCCTTTCCGCTCATGGAAAGTTGCATGTCATTGGACACACCTGAAGGAATTTTGATTGGGATGATCTCTTCCTCTAAAACTCTACCTTCTCCAAAACAGGCTTCACATTTTGCTCCTACACTTTTCCCTTCACCACTACAGGTTGGGCAGGTAGATGAGGTAACCATTTGTCCCAACATCGTTTGTTGGACTCTTTTTACCTGACCCGACCCTTGACATGTGCCACACGTTTTTAAATCAGTTCCATTTTTGGATCCATTCCCTTGGCAGGATTTACAAGCTACATGCCTTTTTACCTTGATTTTTTTCTCAACCCCATTTGCGATTTCTTCTAAATTCAATTTAAGTTTAATCCTCAAATCGCTTCCTTTTCTTTGCCTACGTCCACCTCCGCCACCTCGGCCTCCAGAGAAAAAGCTACCAAATGGACTTTCATCTCCGAAAATATCTCCGAAATTCGAGAATATATCTTCCATGTTCATGCCACCTCCACCAAATCCACCTCCAGCTGCCCCACCCATTCCAGCATGTCCAAAACGGTCATATTGCGCTTTTTTTTGCGCATTACTTAATACCTCATAGGCCTCAGCGGCTTCTTTGAATTTTTCCTCAGCTTCTTTATTGTCAGGATTTTTATCCGGATGATATTTGATGGCCATCTTGCGATAGGCTTTCTTAATTTCTTCCTCTGATGCCGATTTCGATACCCCTAGAATTTCGTAGTAATCTCTTTTTTGAGCCATTTTTTAATTAGTTACCAACCACCACTTTAGCAAAGCGAATGACTTTTTCATTTAATGTATATCCTTT
>Ga0114958_10000152_pt1 | contig 57037 bp, 54 predicted proteins | sample C_130208_EF_Meta_FD_89577 | JGI IMG/M metagenome (GOLD analysis project Ga0114958, IMG submission 89577) | Freshwater microbial communities from Lake Croche, Canada to study carbon cycling - C_130208_EF_MetaG | ecosystem: Environmental > Aquatic > Freshwater > Lake | place: Lake Croche, Canada... | reverse complement strand
GAGCACCACGTCCACTTCGACCAGCACCACCTCCACGACGTCCACCACCACCACGAGTACGTCCACCTCGAGTTCGACCAGCACCTCGACCTCGACGTCCACCAGTACTTCCACGTCCACCTCAACCTCCTCGACCTCGACCACATCGACGAGCACCTCGACCTCGACCAAGACCACGACTTCGACTTCGACTTCGACCAAGACCTCGACCACATCGACCACCTCGACCAGCACCAGTACCTCGACTTCGACCAAGACCACGACCACGACTTCGACCAAGACCACGACCACCTCGACCACGACGACCAGCTCCTCGACCATCGCCTTCGATGGTTAAGTCCCCTCAGGGCCTTCCTGCCATGAAGTGATGGGCGGCGAACGCCGCCCCGGGTGAGGGGCTATGGGCTATGGGCGATGGGTGAGAACCCAGGGGTGACCGAGGCCCTATCGCCTAAGGTCTATGGCCTATCGCCTATGACCTATGACCTATGACCCGCGGCCAACGGCCGCTCACTCCTCCCAGCGGCCGTAGATGCCGCAGGGGAGAACCTTGCCGTCGGCCTTGATGGGCAGGCCCACTTCGCCGGCGGTAATGCGGCCGCCGCGGCCGGCGAGCAGCTCGGCGAGCAGGTTGGCGACGACGGTGGGCGAGAGGCGGGCCGTGTACGCGTTGATCAGGAAGAACAGCGGCGCGTCGGTCAGCAGCGCGCGGCACTCGGTGAGCAGGGCCCAGAGGTGCTCCTCGAGTTTCCACATCTCGCCGGTGCTGCCGCGGCCGTAGGTCGGCGGGTCCATGATGATCGCATCGTACTTGCGGCCGCGTTTGATCTCGCGGCGCACGAACTTGAGGCAGTCGTCCGTGATGTAGCGGATGGGAGCGTCGGCGAGGCCGCTGAGCGCGGCGTTTTCGCGGCACCATTTCACCATGCCCTCGGCGGCGTCCACATGGCACACGGTCGCGCCGGCGGCCGCGGCGGCGACGGTGGCCGCGCCGGTGTAGCCAAAGAGGTTGAGCACCGAGACCTCGCGGCCGGCGGCGCGGGCGGCCTTGATCTTCGCGCCGAACCAATCCCAGTTCACCGCCTGCTCGGGGAAGAGACCGGTGTGCTTGAACGAGGTGGGGTGAATCTTGAAGGTGAGCGCACCGTAGCTGATTTTCCAGTGGTCGGGCAGGGGCTGGCGGAACTCCCAGCGGCCGCCACCCTGTTCGCTGCGGTGATAAAAACCGTCCCAGCTGGCCCACGCGGCGCCGGGTTCCTGGCCGGTGCGTGGCCAGATGACCTGCGGGTCGGGGCGGACGAGGGTGAAGTCGCCCCAGCGCTCGAGCTTCATGCCGTCGCCGCATTCGAGCAGCTCATAGTCGCGCCAGTGGTCGGCGACAATGAGGGCGGGGCGTAGGGCGGGCGCGGTCATGGGCGGTGGTGGTCGAAACAAGGCGCGGCGGCGGGCGTTGTCGAGCAGCGGCGTGCTGAATTTGTTAAAAACGGGGCAATCCGGCTGTTTTATTGACAAGGCGTGCGACCTTGGAGTTTTTGGGCCCGCTTTTTCACCTGCCATAAACCTGCCCAAGTCCCTCCGTACTGTCCTGCTTCTCACCGGCGTCGCGCTCCTCGCGTTGCCCGCCTCGGCCGACGTGGTCGAGACCAAGAATGGCGCCCGCATCGTGGGCAAGGTCACCAAGATCGAGGGCGGCAAGATCTATGTCACCACCGACTACGCCGGCGACCTGACGCTCAAGCAGTCCGAGGTCACCGGCCTGACGACGGATGCCCCCGTGGTCGTGCGTCTGGCCAGCGGGACCACGCTGCAGGGTACGGTGTCCGCTGAGGGCGCCGCGCTCAAGATCACGGGTGCCGACGGCCAGCTGGCCACCTCGGTCGAGAAGGTCGCCGCCACGTGGGCGCCGGGCGGCGAGGATCCGCAGGCGACGGCGCTGAAGAAGGCCCTCGCCGAGCGGGAGCACCACTGGAGCTACGAGGCGACGCTGGACGTGACCGGCAAGACCGGCAATTCCGAGCAGCTGGGTACCTCCGGCGCGTTTCGCGCCACGCTCAAGACGCCGGACGACACCCTGCAATTCTACACCGGCTACAACCGCCAGGTCTCGGACGGCGCCAAGTCCGCCGACCAGTTCCGGGCCGGCATTGATTATGCGGACAATTTCTCGGGCCGGACCTCGTGGTACGCCCGCGACGAAGGCGGCTTTGACCGCGTCAAGGGCATCGATCTCTACAACACGGCCGCCGCGGGCTTTGGCTACGATTTCCTCAAGGAGCCGAAACACCTCCTCACGCTCCGCGCCGGTCTCTCGTTCCGCTACGAGGGCTACACCAATGTCGCGCACCAGAGCCTCAAGAGCACCGGTCTGGACTTTGGCCTCAACCACGAATGGGAGTTCACCCGCTCCAAGCTCGTGGATCGCTTCACCTACACGCCGGCGTTCGAGGACTTCAGTAATTTCCACTTCACCCACGAGTCGTTCTACGAGATTCCGCTGGCCGACCCGTCGTGGAAGTTCCGCCTCGGCGTCAGCAACGACTACAACAGCAAGCCCGGCACCGGCGTGGAGCGGCTCGACACGAGCTATTTCACCCGGATGGTGCTGAATTGGAAGTAATCCGCCCCGGCGCGGAATAAGTCCGGTTCCCACGGCCTCCTGTCTCACATGAGGCCGTTTTTATTTGTGGGGTTGGCGCTGTGTACGGGCGGGCACCTGGGCGCCGCGGCGGCGCAGTTTGCCAGCGGGCCGAACCGGGTGGGGCTCATCGAGCTCTTCACCAGCGAGGGTTGCAGCAGCTGTCCGCCGGCGGAGCGCTGGCTGGCGACGTTGCGGGCCGAACCGGGCCTGTGGCGCGACTTCGTGCCGGTGGCCTTCCACGTCGATTACTGGAACCGGCTCGGCTGGCCGGATCGTTTCTCCACGCGGGAGTTCACGCAGCGCGAATACGACTATGCCGCCGCGTGGGCGAGCCCGAGTGTCTATACCCCGTGCGTGGTGCGCGACGGCGCCGAGTGGGCTGGCTCGCGCTCGCTCGTGCCGTCCGGCGACCCGGTGGGGAAACTCATGATCCGCTATGACGGCGCCGTGGTTCACGCGGAATTTTCGCCGGTGGTGGCATTGGCCGGCGGGACGTTTGAAATCCACGCCGCGATCTTGGGCGGCGGCATCACTTCCCCGGTCAGCGCCGGTGAAAACCGCGGCGAGACGTTGCGCCATGAATTTATCGCGTTGAAAATGGCCCACGCCCCGCTCGGGCAGGAGTTCGCGCTGCCCGTGCCCAAGGTGGCCGGCGTGACCCGCCATGCGCTGGCCGTCTGGGTCACACGCTCGGGCGAACTCCCCCCGTTGCAGGCGACGGGTGGCTGGTTCGACTGAACGGCGGCGTGGCCCGGGTCTTGGGCCCATGCCACGGGATCACTTTCCACCAATCCCTGCGCATGGACAGGCTCGCCATGCGCGGACCCGGGCTTTTAGTTTGGCCCTCCTATGCCCACGCCAGCCGACTTCGCCCGTCTCGCCGCCACGCTTGAAGGCGAACTTTCCACCGGGCGGACGCTGCGGTTGCTCTATGCGACGGATGCCTCGGAATATCAGGAATTGCCCGCCGCGGTCGCACTGCCGCGGAGTGAGGCGGATGTGAAGGCGCTGCTGGCCTTCGCGCGCGAGCACCGGATTGGACTGATTCCCCGTGCCGCCGGCACGTCGCTGGCCGGTCAGGTCGTGGGCAACGGCATTGTCGTGGACCTCGGCCGCCATCTGAACCGCATCCTCACGATCGACGCGGTGCGCCGCCGGGTGCGCGTGCAGCCGGGCGTGGTGCGCAACGAGCTGAACCTCGCGCTCCAGCCCCACGGCCTGCTCTACGGCCCCGAGACGTCCACCGCCAACCGCGCGATGATGGGCGGCATGGTGGGCAACAATTCCTGCGGTTCCAACTCCCTCGTCTACGGCTCCACGCGGGACCACCTCGTCTGGACCCGCGGCTTTCTCAGCGACGGCTCCGAAGTCACCTTCGGGCCGCTGACGGCCGCCGAATTCGACGCGAAATGCGCCGGCGCCGACACGCTGGAGACGCGCATTTATCGCACGGTGCGCGATCTTCTCGGCAACGCGGCCAACCGCGCGCTCATCCGCGAGCATTTTCCCAAAGCCACGGTCACGCGGCGCAACACCGGCTACGCGCTCGATCAGCTGATGGATTCCGCGGTCTTCGATCCGGCGTCGATCCGGCCCTTCAACCTCTGCCGGCTGATCGCCGGTGCGGAAGGCACGCTGTTCCTTGGGGTGGAGTTTGAGTTTAATTGCGAGCCGCTCCCGCCCCCCGGCGCGCTGATGTGCGTCCATTTTGGCTCGGTGGGGGAGGCGCTGCAGGGCGTGCTCATCGCGCTGCACCAGAAGCCGAGTGGCGTGGAGCTGATCGACCGCCATATCCTCGAATGCACGCGCACCAACCTCGAGCAGGCGAAGAACCGTTTTTTTGTGCAGGGGGATCCCGGTGCGATCCTGGTGGTTGAAATCCGCCGCGAACAGCGGGCGGAACTCGAGGCGGGGATGTGCGCGCTGGAGGCGGAGTTGCGCGCCGCGGGGCTCGGTTACGCGTTCCCCGTCCTGTGGGGCGATGAGTGCAACCGGGTCTGGGACCTCCGCCGCGCGGGCCAGGGCCTGATGAGCAATGTTGTCGGTGACGCGAAGCCGCGCGAAGTGGTCGAGGATACCGCCGTGGCGGTGGAGGACCTGCCGGCCTACATCGGCGAGTTCGACACGCTCATGCGCGAGAAATACGGCATCGCCTGCGTGTATTACGCCCATGCCGGGGCGGGCGAGCTGCACACGCGTCCGCTGTTCAACCTCAAGACGGAGGCGGGGCTGAAAATGTTTCGCGGCATCGCGACGGACGTCGCGGCGCTGGTGAAAAAGTACCGCGGGTCGCTCAGCGGCGAGCACGGCGACGGCCGGCTGCGCGGCGAGTTCATCCGCTTCATGGTCGGTGACGAGTGTTATGCGATGATGCGGCGCGTGAAGGACACGTTTGACCCGACGGGGCTGCTGAATCCCGGCAAGATCATCGATACCCCGCCGATGGACACCTCGCTGCGGCACGGGCCGGGCGACGCGACGCCGGATTACCCCACGATTTTCAATTTCAGCGCCACCCAGGGCATCCTGCGCGCGGCGGAAAAGTGCAATGGCTCCGGCGACTGCCGGAAAACCGCCCTCATGGGCGGCACGATGTGCCCGAGCTACATGGCCACGCGCAACGAGCAGGACACGACCCGCGCCCGCGCGAACATGCTGCGGCACATGCTCACCCATCCGCACGACGCCTCCCGGCCGTTCGACAGCAAGGAGATCGCGGACGTCATGGCGCTCTGCCTCTCCTGCAAGGGCTGCAAGTCCGAGTGTCCGTCCAACGTGGACATCGCGCGGCTGAAGGCCGAGTGGCAGCAGCACTACCACGATGCGCACGGTGTGCCGCTGCGCTCGTGGCTGGTCGGCACCTTCTCGCAGTCCATGGCGTTGGCTTCGCTCGCGCCGGGCGTGTTTAACTGGGCGGTGACGAATCGGGTGACGAGCCGGCTGATCAAGAAATTCGCCAAATTCTCGCTCTTGCGCAGCATTCCCAAGCTGCAAGCCACGACGCTCAGACGCTGGCATGCGCGGCATGCGAATCAGGGCGGCCCGTGGACGAACGGGCGGGTGTTTCTCTTCTGCGACGAGTTTACCAACTACAACGACAGCGACGTTGGCATCAAAGCGGTGCAGCTCCTCAACCGGCTCGGCTACGAGGTAATCATCCCGGAGCACGTGGACAGCGGGCGCGCGCAGCTTTCGAAGGGCCTCGTGCGCTGGGCGCAGAAGCTCGCGATCCGGAACGTCGAGTTGCTCGCGCCGGTGATCACGGCTGAGACGCCGCTGATCGGCCTCGAGCCCTCGGCGATCCTGGGTTTCCGGGACGAGTATCCTGATCTCGTGCCCCCGGCGCTGGTCGAGGCGGCGGGGCGACTGAAACAAAACGCCCTGCTCTTCGAAGAATTCATCGCGCGGGAAGCCGACCGGGGAAAAATCAAACGCGAATCGTTCACGACGTCACCGCGCGCGATCAAGCTGCACGGCCACTGTCACCAGAAGGCGCTTTCCTCCCTCTCCCCGGCGGTGAAAGCGCTCGAGCTCCCCGCCAACTACAAAGTCGCGATCATCCCCAGCGGTTGCTGCGGCATGGCGGGATCGTTCGGCTACGAAGTGGAGAACTTTGCCATTTCGCAGCAGATCGGCGAACTGGTGCTCTTTCCCGCCGTGCGCGCCATGCCCGCTGATTCCATCCTCGCCGCCGCCGGCACGAGCTGCCGCCACCAGGTCAAGGACGCCACCGGCCGCCACGGCCAGCATCCGGCGGAAATTCTCCACGACGCGCTGGTTTAAAACACGCCGGGGATGAGCCGCTTCGTCGAGCGGGCATAGGCGTGGTAGGACTCGCCGAAGGTGGCTTCCAGCGCGATTTCCTCGATGTAGATGCGGTAGGCGAGGGCGAGGGCGATGGGCAGCAGGATTGTCACGATGGACAGCCAGTTTTGAAACGTCGCGGCGAGGGCCAGGAAGGCGAGCATCATGCCGCTGTAGGACGGATGCCGCACGAGGTGATACGGGCCGCGGATGATGAGCTCGTGGTCGTCGGCGATGGCGACATCGACGGTGAAGAATTTCCCGAGGGAGAGAATCGCCCACCAGCGCAGCACCAGTCCGCCGGCGAACAGCGGGCCGAGGACCTGGGCGACGGCCCGCGGCAACGGATAATGGAACGCCGGGAGCAGGTGCGCCACGAGGACCCCGCCGATGATCGCCGCGGTGATCGTGACCCAGAGGACGGCGAGCGAGCCGCCGTCCCGGCGCTTCGCCTTGGTGCCGGAGCGCCGCAGGTAACTCAGGGCCAGTTCCGAGACGACGTAGATCAGGCCAAGCTTGGCGGGAAGATTCATGGCGACTCAGGTGCCGTAGAGCCGGTCGCCGAAATCTCCCAGGCCGGGCATGATGTATTTTTTCGCGTTCAGGCCGCGGTCGAGCGCGGCGGTGAAGATCGGGAGCTTCGGGTAATGGCTTTGCACCTCGGCCACGCCCTCGGGCGAGCTTACGATGCTGACGAGCGTGATGTCGGCGCCGCCGGCGTCACGCACCACGTCAATCGCCTTTACCGCGGATCCGCCGGTGGCGAGCATCGGGTCCACGAGCACCACGCGGCGGTTGGTGACGACTGGCAGCTTGCAGTAATAGCTGCGGGCGATGGCGGTCTGGTGGTCGCGCTCGAGGCCGATGTAACCGACGCTCACGTCGGGAAAAATATCCAGGAACGGCTGCACCATGCCGAGGCCCGCGCGCAGGATGGGGACGACGACGAGGGGCTCATGGGCCAGTACACGGCCCGTCATCGGCTCCAGCGGGGTCTCGATCGCCTTGGGCTCGGTCGCGAGGTCGCGGGTCGCTTCGACCGCCAGCAGCAGGCTGATCTGGTAGCAGAGCGTGCGGAACGTGGCGGGCTTGGTCGTCTTGTCCCGCAGGTGAGTGATGACGTGAGCCGCGAGCGGATGATCAAGAACGTGCAGCATGGCCGGAGGGTGGGGCCCGGGAGGGTGAAACTCAATCCCGGCGAATGGCTTCCCCTTAAAACCGCTCAGGGATTCAGGATGAGCGTGTGCACTGCCGGGCCGGGTAACAGCGGGCCGGGGGTGCCGTGCACCCAGTTGGCGTGGCCGGCGCGATAATACGGTGAGAGCGGGTGGCCGCTCTGGCCGCCGGACATCTGGAACAGGCCCTCGGCTTCGCGGCCGGGTGAGACGGCGAGGCGCATGCTGGGACCGAACGTCGGCGTCTGGACCCGGGGCATGTTGGTGTCGCCGGCCAGCGGATTCGCCGGCATGTTCAGCCAGCCGCCGAGCCACGCCGGCAGCATGCGGCCGAACGGGTGCATGATGCGCGCGGTGTTGCGGCGACCCCAGGTGGCTTTCGCGAGGGAAATTCCTTCCTTGTCGATGTCAGCGATGGTGGCATCGGCGGCGGCGAGCAGGAGCGCGTCCCACGAGGAGTATTTCGGGTCGAGGAGGTGCGCGGGCTTTTCCTGGAGGATAGTCCATAACGCGTCCTCGGTGTGAAACCGGGCTGATTCAAACCCCGGCATCTGCTCCACGCATGAGGCAAAGATGGGCGAGAGCGCCAGGTCGGTCGCATGCAGGCGGAAGCCCCGCACGAGCCGGTAACCGGCGGAATCGATGCTGGCGACGGCGCCCCAGTGCCCGGCAACCTGCCGGAGTTCGGCGCGTTTCGGGTGGCCCGCGACGGCTTCGGGCGTGAGCACGGTGAGCAGCAGTTGCTGCCAGCGTTCGAGGAACAGCGCCCGGTCGTCGAGCTGGATGCCAAGCAGGTCGTGCGGCGTGGCTTTTTCGAGCGCGGCGAGATCGTCGCGAATCTGGGCCGCGCGTGGAGGCGTGGCGTAACCGCCGTCGCCGAGCAGGGCGAGAGCGGCGCCACCGACGATCCGGTTGTTGGCGGTCCACACGCGGCCGCTGGCGGGGGCGATGACGGCCGGGACTTGATCCGGGGGCAGCAGCCCCTCCCAGCGCCGGTCGCCAAACGTCCACGAGGTGGGCAGGCGGCCGTCGAAGCCGACGCGTTGCGGAAGTTTACCGATGATGGTCCAGGCGACGGCGCCGGAGGAATCGGCCACGACAAAATTGTGCGCGGGCATGCCGGAACGGTGCGCGATCGCGACGGCCTCGGCGGCGGTTTGCGCCGTCTCCAGCCGGATGAATTCGAAATTGGTGGCCGCCGGATCGTAGGCGACCCAGTGGAACGCGAGCGGGCGGCCCTTGCCGTCCGTGGCGATGAGGGGGCCCCAGGCGGTCCAGGGGTATTCGACCGACACCGGGTTGCCGCCCTTCACGCGGATGACATCGGGGCGCTTTTCAATTTCCAGCAGATCTGTGCGGCCGGGAAGCTTGTAGAGCGAGTGATCGATGGCGTTGACGTCGATGGTGACGAGATCGCTGGTGTCGGCGTAGGCATCCGTCAGACCCCACGCGATGTGGCCGTTGCTGCCGATGACCACGAACGGCAGTCCGGGCAAAGTGACTCCGGTGATGCGGCCGGCGACCGGGCCCTGCCACTCGAGCGAGGCGCGGTACCAGATGTTGGGTACGCCAAGATCGAGATGCGGGTCGTTGGCCAGCAGTGCGGCGCCGGTGGCCGTGTGCGCGCCGGAGAGGGCGAAATTATTGCTGCCGGGCAGCAGGTCGGGCTCGCGGGGGTCGTCGGTGGCGAAGAGCTGCGTCGAGCGCAGGGGCGCGCCCCGCGCCACCTTGGCCGGCGTGCGCAGGTCAATGATCGAGGCCGGGGGAATTGGCGCGAGCGGGGCGGTCGTGCCGTCGAGGGCGGCGTCACCGGGCGTGCTGACGGGCGCGAAAAACGCCACGCCGGCGGTCCCAAGCTGGTCGCGCAGGGTGGCAAGTGAAAGTTCGTAGGAGCCGGTGGAGTCCTGCAGGTCGAGCGTCATCGCATAGATAATGAGCAGGCTGTCCTCGGGCTTCCACGGCGCGGGCGCGAGGCGCAGCACGAAGTATTCGAACGGTTTTTTTGGCAGCGCGCCGAGGCCGGCGTTGACGCCGGCGGTGTAACGGGTGAGCAGGTCGCGGTCGGCCGGCGCGAGGCCGGCGAGGACCTTTTGCGCCAGCGCCCGGAAGCCATGGCGGCGTGTGGCGCGGTCGAGGGGGAGGGCGAGCTTGCCGAAGAGCTCGGAAAGTTCGCCAGCGCCCCGGCGCCGCAGCAGGTCCATCTGGAAAAACCGGTCCTGCGCGTGGAGGTAACCCAGGGCGCGGGCGACATCGCCGCGGGTGGCGGCCTTGATCAGGGGCACGCCGAGGGCGTCGCGGGTGACGGTCACGGGCGCGCCGAGGCCGGCGAGGGCGGCGGAGCCGTCGAGCTGCGGCAGACTGTCGCGCAGCTGGGCATAGAACCAGGCGAAGGCCAGGCCCGCGAGCAGCACCAGCACGCTGAGCACGCTGCCGAGGAGACGAAGGCGTTTGCCGGCGGGGGAGGTCATGCGGCGATGGCCGAGCGGATGCCGGCGATGATTGAGGCGGGAGATTGCGCGATGTCCACCACGAGGGCGCTGGTCGGTTCCTCAAGCATGGCCAACTGGCTGTCGAGCATGGCGGGTTTCATGAAATGGCCCTGCCGCCCGCTGATCCGGGACCAGAGCAGCTCGCGGGTGCCACGGAGATAAACCAATTTCACGGGCTCGGCGTCGCGCAAGAGGACGGCGCGGTATTTTTCCGTGAGCGCCGAGCAGGTGACGACGGCGCTTTCATTTTTTTCCAGCCGCGCCTCGATGTAGCGGCGGATGGCCGCGAGCCAGGGGGCGCGGTCCGTGTCGTCAAGCGGGGCGCCGGCACTCATCTTGGCGACGTTGGCGGGGGGATGAAACGGGTCGGCGTCGGCAAATTTCCAGCCGAGCGTCTCCGCCAGCAGGCGACCGATGGTGGTCTTGCCACTGCCTGCGACGCCCATGAGGAGCACGACCATGGGTAGCAGTCCTCAGGCCAGCCAGGATTTGGCGGTGACGGGATCGCGATCCTCGTCGAAGTCGATGTAGTCAAACATCGTGAGGACGGTCTGATGCTCGAGATGACTTTCGGCGATGCGCTTGGCGAGGGTCTCGGCGCCGGCGTCGCGCCAGCCGCGTTTCATCATGAAGCCGTTCCAGATCTCGCATTCCTCGTCGGTGCGGGCGCCGCCGTGTTCGTGGGCCCAGGCGAGCAGCTGCGCGTCGGTCGCGCCGCCGGCGAGCACCCGGGCCTTGAGCTCGTCATAGGCGACGCGGAGGAAGCTGCAGCAGCGCAGGTCGAAACCCTTGCCGAGATTGGGGACATAGTCGGCGACGGGCAGGGTGCCGGCGGCGTGCTGGCGGATTTTGTCGAGCATGCGGCCGAAGTAGACGATGCGGCCGACTTTGGCATAAGGACTGCGCAGTCCGGGAACGGTAGGCATCCCCGCAGCCAATCGAAAAGTACGCGGGAGAAAATCCCAAACTGGTCAATCCCGCCAGAAATACACCGCGGTGCACAGCAGCGCGGAGATCACCGTCGGCCCGATAATCCAGCCGGCATGGAAGTTCAGGTGGTATTTGCCGACCAGCCAGACCACGAGGAAGCTCTTGATGACGATCAGCACCCAACCGGCCGCGATGGCCTGCTCGATGCGGGGATTCCGGGGGGAGCGCTGCTTGACCCGAATCTCTTGCACGAAGCGGTGCTCGTAGTCGGGCGGCGGCCGGCGGGTGATGAGCTGCAGAAGGTTGGCGAACATAGGGTCCTCGGGCCTGCACCCTAGCCCAAATGGCCCGAATTGAAAGTGCCGTGTCCTCATCTGCTGGCGGCGGCCCGGCAAAATGCCGGCTTACGACAAGGTCTGTGATTGAACTCGTCGAAACCGCTGCTCAGAACGTGCGAGGTGGAACCTCTTCTCGCAACCCGGCTGCAACGTTGACATGAACCACGCGACGCAACTGACCCAGGCCAACGGCAAGTCCGGCCAGCACACCTTGCGCCCGGATGTTGAGTCATTTTACCACCTCGCGCATGGCGGATTTGAGGGCAAGGCCTGTCAGGGCACGGCCTGCTTCGCCGCCCGTCATCTCAATCCCCCGCGCTGGGCCGAGGCGATGGAGAACAACCCCCGGGTTTACTGTCTCGGTGAGTGCTTTGCCGCGCCGGCGAAGGGCCAGACGAAGCCGCGCCCGCCCGTGAAGGTCTGCGCGCGCGAGGGTATCGTGCTCGGCCGCATCGCGAAAGGCGGGGCTCGCACGCTCGCCGCCTATCAATCGCAGGGTGGGTACGCCGCGTTGGCCAAGGCGCTGGCGCAGCCCCCGGAAGCGGTCCTGGCCGCAGTCGACAAATCTAGTCTCCGCGGCCGCGGCGGCGCGGGCTTCCCGACCGGCCGCAAGTGGCGCTCGGTCGCGACCCAGCCCCCCGGCTTGAAATACGTCGTCGCCAACGCCGATGAGGGTGACTCCGGGGCGTACATAGACCGCTACCTAATGGAGGACGACCCGCACAGTCTGATCGAGGGCATGATCCTCGCGGCCTACGCGGTGGGGGCGGCGAAGGGCTACATTTACGTGCGCGCCGAATACCCGCTCGCCGACACCGTCCTGCGCACCGCCCTCGCCGACGCGCGGGCGGCGGGCTGGCTCGGGGCGCTCGTGGGGGGCACGAATTTTAGCTTCGAACTCGAGGTTTATTCCGGCCACGGCAGTTACGTGTGCGGCGAGGAGACGTCGCTGCTGCGCTCCATCGAGGGCAACCGCCCCGAGGTCATGGCGCGCCCGCCGTACCCGACCGAGCGCGGCCTGTTTGGCCGGCCGACGCTGCTCAACAACGTCGAGACGCTCGTCAACCTTCCCTGGATCGTCACGCACGGTGGTGAGGCGTATGCGGCGATCGGTTTCTCGAAGAGCCGCGGCACGAAGGTGCTTTCGCTCAACTCCCTGTTCAACCGGCCCGGCCTCTACGAGGTCGAGTTTGGCGTCACGGTGCGGCACATCGTCGAGGAACTCGGCGGCGGCCTGCGCAAAGGCGGCCAATTGAAGGGCGTGATCATCGGCGGCCCGATCATCGGCATGATCCCGGCGCACCTGCTCGACACGCCCCTCGGTTTCGAGGAACTCGCCGCCATCGGCGCCGGCGTCGGCCACGGCGGCGTGGTGGCGTTCGATGAGCACACGTCCATCCCCGACCTCGTGGAGCACGTATTTTCATTCGGCGCCTACGAGTCGTGCGGCAAGTGCACGCCCTGTCGCAGCGGCAGCGGGCGCATCGAGGAGATTTTCACCCACGCCCTCGCGGGCGATGCCACCAAGGCCGACCTGCAGGAGTGCCGCGACCTCGTCACGGCGCTCAAGCTCGCCAGCCTGTGCGGCCACGGCACGGGCCTGGCCCGCTTCGCCGAGTCCATCCTGCGCTATTACCCCACGGAGATTGAGCCATGCTTCAAGTAACCATCAACGGCCAGTCCCACCAGCTGACGGAGGGTCTCACGATCAACGAGGCGCTGCGCTCACTCGGCATCGAGATCCCCACGCTGTGCCACGATGACCGGATTGACCCGTACGGCTCGTGCCGTACCTGCGCCGTCGAGGTGAAGGGGATCAACGCGCTCGTCACCGCCTGTAACACGCCGCTCCGCGACGGCATGGAGATCTCGACCCATTCGCCGGCGGTCGAGGGCGTGCGCAAGACCCTCTTCGGCCTCCTCGCCAAGGATTACCCCGCCGAGGCCGTGGCCGCGTTTCCCGACAAGCAGTTTCACCGCTACCTCAACCAGTATGGCGTGAAGGCCGGCGGCTCGCGCACCGCGCCGCCGCCCGACGTGCCCTTCATGCAGGATGCGTCGCACCCGTACATCAACGTGGACATGTCGCAGTGCGTGACGTGCTACCGGTGCGTGCGCATCTGCGAAGAGGTCCAAGGCCAGTTTGTGTGGAAGGCCTGGAATCGCGGCGACGAAACCCGCATCCTGCCGGCCCGCGGTGAGACGATGCTCGACGGCGGCTGTGTCAGTTGTGGCGCGTGCGTCGATACGTGCCCGTCCGGCGCCCTGGAGGATCTCACGGTCCTCGCCCGCGGCGTCCCCACCGAGTGGACCAAGACCATCTGCTCCTACTGCGGTACCGGTTGCGAAGTGAACGTCGGCACCCGCGATGGCAAGATCACCACGATCCGCCCGTCGGAGGGCCCGAGCAACCACGGCCACACCTGTGTGAAGGGCCGCTACGCCTTTGACTACGTCTATGCCGAGGAGCGCATCACCTCGCCGATGATCCGGCGCGAGGGCCAGTGGGTGGACGTCAGCTGGGACGAGGTCATCAGCTACATTTCCACTCGGCTCAAAGCCATCATTGCGAAGGACGGCCCGGACTCCATCGGCGTGCTGAGCTCCGCGCGCGGCACCAACGAGGAAAACTTCGTCGCGCAGAAATTCGCGCGGGTCGTTCTTGGCACGAACAACATCGATTGCTGCGCCCGCGTCTGCCATTCCCCGACCGCGGCGGCGATGAAGATGACCCTCGGTACCGGTGCGGCCACCAACTCGCTCGACGAGATCGCGATTGCCCAGACCATCCTGGTCTGCGGCGCGAACCCGACGGATGGTCACCCGGTGACCGGCGCCCGCATCAAGCAGGCCGCGCGCCACGGCGCCAACCTCATCATCGTCGACCCGCGTGTGATCGAGCTGAACGATTTCGCCACGATTCACCTCCAGCTGCACCCCGGCACCAACGTCGTGCTCTTCAACGCCATGGGAGCGGCGATTGTGGAGGAGGGCCTGGTGGACGAGGAATTCCTCCGCACCCGCATCACCGAGTTCGAGGAGTACAAAAAGTTCATCGCTGATTTCGCCCCGGAAAAAGCCGAGCTGATTTGCGGCGTACCGGCAGCGAAGATCCGGGCGGCGGCGCGGATGTACGCCACCGCCAAGCCCGCGCTGAGCGTCCACGGCCTCGGCATGACCGAGCACATCCAGGGCACCGAGGGCATCATGGCGCTGGTGAATTTGGCGCTGCTCACGGGCAACATCGGCAAACCCGGCACGGGCATCAACCCGCTGCGCGGCCAGAACAACGTGCAGGGGGCCCCGCACATGGGTTGCGAGCCCAAGCTGCTCGCCGGCTACATCCCGATTGAGGAGGCGCGCGCGCAGGTGGAGTCGATGTGGCATGTGCCCATCCCGACGCACCCCGGCCTTAACATGATCGACATGCTGGCCGCCGCGACCGAGGGGAAGCTGAAGGCGATGTGGGCGATCGGCTACGACATCGTGATGACGAATCCCAACACCCATGAGACGCGGCGCGCCATGGACCAACTGGACCTCGTCATTGTGCAGGATCTTTTCCTCAACGCGACTGCGCGGGAGTTTGGCGACGTGTTCTTGCCCGCCGCCTCGTCGTTCGAGAAGGACGGCACGTTCATGAACGGCGAGCGCCGCATCCAGCGCGTCCGCGGCGCCGCGAAACCGCAGGGTCTGGCCCGCTCCGACTGGGAAATTGTCTGCGCGGTCGCCAAGGCGATGGGTCATGGCGGGAATTTCGCCTACCGGACCGCGGAGGAAATCTGGAACGAGGTGCGCTCGCTCTGGCCGGAAGGCGCCGGCATCAGCTACGCCCGGCTCGATGCCGTGGGCGGATTGCAGTGGCCCTGCCTGGACGAGGGCGCGCCCGGCACGCCCATCCTGCACGTGGACGAGTTCACCCACGGCAAGACCACGGCGCTCCGCCGGATCGAGTTCGTGCCGCCGCCCCATCTGCTCTCCAAGGAGTTTCCCTTCCTCCTCACGACGGGCCGTAATCTCTATCAGTACAACGCCGCGACGCAGACCTCGCGCACGCCGAACAACGGCCTGTACCGTACCGATTTTCTGCAGATTTGCCCGGTGGACGCGTCCCGCCTCGGGTTAGAGGCCGGTGAAATCGTGCGCCTGAGCAGCGAGCAAGGCTCGGTCGAGCTACCGGTGCAGATCAGCGACCACGTGAAATCAGGCGAGGTGTACACCACCTTCCACAACACGCGGGTCTTCCTGAACCAGATCACGACGTCCCAGCGCGATCGCTACACCAAGACCCCGGAGTACAAGGTGACCGCGGTGAATATTGCCAAACTCTCCCCTCAGCCGGCGTCGGCTTGATCAGAACTTCGGCTAATGCCCGGTCCCGGGCAGACCATCCCGGATTGTTGCCGAGCCAAACATTGTCAGCCAATGGTTTACCATACCCGGCGTCTCCTTGGTTGAGTCTCGACCGAGGCAAGCTCGGTCGGGAACTATTTTAGCCCAAACGGCGTCTCATCCCTGCTATGAAAACCTACTCCCTGATACTTGGCGCGCTTGTTGGTCTGGCCGCGATCAACCCCGCGCTGGCGGCCGAAGCGGCGAAGACCGCCGCCCGCGTGGAAGTTACTTTCTCCTCACCGGATAAATTCTCCGATGTCCGCGATACCTACACCGCTTCCGATCAGGGCCGGGACGGCATCCTTGGTCAGATCCGCGACTACTTGGTCCGCCGGGCCGACCGGTACTTGTCCCCGGGACAGAAACTTTCGGTGACCTTCACTGACATCGATCTCGCCGGCGATTTTGAGCCGTGGCGTGGTTCCGAGAGCATGGACATCCGCATCGTGAAAGACGTCTACCCGCCGAAGATGGACCTCGAGTTCAAGCTGACCGGCGCCGACGGCGCCGTCCTCAGGGAAGGCAAGCGCCAGCTGCGCGACCTCGCCTTCATGTTGAAGCTTTCCATCAACCGGAATGACATGCTCCACTTCGAAAAAGACCTGCTGGACGACTGGCTGAAAGAAGATTTCCCGCGGGCCAAGTCCGGCTGAGTTCCGATGGAGGGCTTGCGATTGGTCGGCGGGGCCGCAAACGTGGGGTCACGTCAGCCAGGCCCCAACCCTCATTGCCGGTATTATTCCGACCCATGAAACTGTCTCTTTCCTCCCTCCGCCGCGGTCTGTGCCTGACCGCGTTTGCCTTGATCACGTGCAGCGCGGTTTCCGCCGCCGAGACTTTTGAAGGCCGCATTCACATGGAGATAGCCTCCGGCAAGAAGAAGGAAAAAATGGGCATCGATTACTCGATGAAGGCCGGGAAATTGCGCATGGATCCCAAAATGCCGGAAGGCCAGCGCCACGAGGGAGGCATGGGCATGATCATGGATATGCCGGCCCACGAGATGATCATCCTCATGGAGATGGAAGGCCGGAAGATGTTCATGCGCCGCCCGATCCCACAGCCGACCGCCGAACAGAGCAGCAAGGCGCGCGATGCCCACAAAATGTCCCCGCCCGAGGTCACCGGCCGGACGGAGATGATCGCCGGTTACAAGGCGACGGAGTACCGCATGACCGGGGAAAAGGGCGAGATCATCGAGCTGTGGCTCGCGAAGGGCCTCGGGCCGTTCATGTCCTACTCGGGGGGCAACCCGATGATGGGTGGCCGCAGCGCGCCCCCGGCGGGCTGGGAAAATTTTGCCCGGGACGGCAACGCCTTTCCGATGCGCGTCGTGACGCACGGCAAGGACGGCGAAGAGACCATGCGGATGGAAGTGACGAGCGTCGAAAAGACCTCGCTCCCGGACTCGCTCTTCTCGACCGACGGCTACAGCGAATTTTCCCTCCCGGGCTTTGGCGGGGGCGGCGGCTTCAACCCGTTCAAGCGGGATTAACCCTTTTGGCGTGACCGCCCGGCTCGATAAATGGTTGTGGGCCGTGCGGCTGTTCAAGACCCGTGGGCTGGCCGCCGATGCGATCCGCGCCGGCACGGTCGAGATCAACGCGCGCCCGGCCAAGCCCGCCCGCGAGGTGCACGCGGGTGAAACCGTGACCGTGCAGCAGGGGCTCGTGTTGCGCACGCTGCGGGTCGTTGGGACGCCGGTTTCACGCGTGGGGGCGAAACTCGTGCCGGACTACTGCACTGACCTCACGCCGGAGTCGGAGTTTGAGAAAGTACGCCTGCAGCGGATGCAGCAGGTGCAGGTGCGGGCCAAGGGCAGTGGCCGGCCCACGAAGCGCGAGCGCCGGGAGGTTGACCGGTTGTTTGAATGACCGGCCGCCACATCCACTCATGAATGTGTATTCCAAGTTTGAAACCGAGCTCGCAGTCCGGCCGGACGACATCGACCTCTACCAGCATGTCCATTCCACGCGCTACCTCGACTATGTGCTGGCGGCGCGTTTCGAGCAAATGGAACGGTGCTACCGGATGCCGATGCAGTCGTTTGGGGCGATGGGGCTGGGGTGGTTCATGTCCGCGGCGGCGATCCAGTTCAGACGGCCGCTGGGGTGGGGCGACCGGATGACGGTGCGGACCTGGATCGAGCATTTTACCGAGACCGGCTGCCGGGTGGCGTTCGAAATCGAGAAACTGCCCTCCGGCAAACGCGTGTGCGACGGCAGCTGCGATTACTCTCTGGTGACGCTGGCGACCGGCCGGGCGACGACACTTCCGGAGGAGATCCGGGCGAAGTATTCGATCTAAACGGTTGGTGGGGCGGACTTCCCCACGATTAACCTTGCGTTTGGCGACAGTCTCTATGCTTTCACGAACTTATCGATAGAGAAAACGTTAGATGACAGGCATCTGGTGAGTCGTAGGCTGAGCGTATTGCTTAAGTGATGATTTCGAAACCCATGGTGGGAACGGAACTGGCAGCGGACGGTGGATCTTCGAGACATCACAATGGGTAATTCTAAACTATACGTCGGCAATCTGTCGTTCAAGACCACTGAGGACGAGCTCCGCTCGGCCTTTGGCCAGTTCGGCACCGTGACCGATCTTTACGTCGCCATGGACAAGATGACCGGTCGCCCCCGCGGCTTCGCGTTCATCACCATGGGCACCGAGGAAGAGGCGAAGGCCGCGACCGAGAAGATGAACGGCACCGATCTCGGTGGTCGTCAGCTCACGGTCAATGAGGCCCGTCCCAAGGAAGAGCGCCCGGGTGGCGGCTTCGGCGGCGGCGGCGAGCGCCGTGGCGGCTTCGGCGGCGGCGGCGGTGGCGGCGGTGGCCGCGATCGCGGCGAGCGCCGTTACTAATCGATTCGTTTTCACGAACTGATTTTCGAGGGACGGAGCTCCTTTGGGGCTCCGTCCTTTTTCTTTTCACCGTTTCATCCGCCGCCTGAGAGCGGCCCTGTTTTATGCCTTTCAAAGCTCTTAATCTTTCCGAACAGGTGCTCCGCGGCGTCCAAGCTGCGGGTTACACCGATCCCACGCCCATCCAGCTGCGCGCCATCCCGGCCGTGCTCGCCGGCGGCGACCTCATTGCCTCCGCCCAGACGGGCACCGGCAAGACCGCGGCGTTTGCGCTGCCCGTGCTCACCCGCCTCGGCCAACACGGCCGTACCCGCGTGCTGGTGCTCGAGCCCACGCGCGAGCTCGCCGCCCAGGTCGAAACCGCCTTCCGCGACTTCGCCCGCTTCACCGACATCCGCACCGTCGCCGTTTTTGGCGGCGTCGGCTACGGCAACCAGCGGACCGAGCTGAAACGCGGCGTCGATATCATCGTCGCCACGCCCGGCCGCCTGATGGACTATCTCAAGGAGCGCACCATCAGTCTCCAGGACATCAACATCCTCATCCTCGACGAGGTGGACCGCATGCTCGACATGGGCTTCTTGCCCGTCGTGAAGGACATCGTCGCCCGCTGCCCGCGCGAGCGGCAGACGCTGTTTTTCTCCGCCACCGTGCCGCCCGAGATCGCCGCGATCGCCTCCTTTGCGCTGCGCAACCCGACCAAGGTCGAGATCGGCGTCGCCCGCTCCGTCAACGAGTCCGTCAACCACGCGCTTTACCCCGTTGCCGCCGAACAGAAGTTCGAGCTCCTCGAGGCGCTCCTGGCCAAGACCGACTTTGACAGCGTCCTGGTCTTCTCCCGCACCAAGCACGGCGCCGACAAGATCGCCCGCCGGCTCAAGACCGCCAACCACTCCGTCGCCGTCCTGCACGCCAACCGCTCGCAGAACCAGCGCATGGAGGCCCTCGCCGGCTTCAAGTCGGGCAAGTACGAGGTGATGGTCGCGACCGACATCGCGGCGCGCGGCATCGACGTCGCGGGCGTCTCCCACGTCATCAATTACGACGTCCCGGAAAAGCCCGAGGACTACGTGCACCGCATCGGCCGCACCGGTCGGGCGCAGGCCGTGGGTGATGCGTTCACGCTCGTCACGCCGGAAAACGCCGGCGACATCCGCGACATCCAGCGCTTCATCGGCCAGAAGATCCCCGAGCTGAAGCTCGAGGGTTTCCCGTACCGGCCGTTCGTCGCGCGGGTTGTCCCCGTGGCGGCGCCGGGTGGCTCGCATTCCAAACCGAGCAAGCAGGGCGGCTGGAACCGGTTTGGCGGCGGAGCCGGCCGGAGCCGCCACCGTTACTAAAATTCTCCGGGGCTTGCGCGCCGGTGCGGGGGCCCTCCAGCATCGGCGCATGAGCGTCAAGGTTTCCGCCGTCGAAAGCCACCTCGCGGCATTGCGGGCGTGCGAACGCTGCCCGCGCATGCACCGGCCGGTCGTGGTCGGGCGGGCCGTGGCCAGCCGCATAGTGCTGGTGGGGCAGGCGCCGGGGGACAAGGAGCCCAAGCTCGGCCGGCCCTTCGCGTGGACGGCAGGCAAGACCCTCTTCAAGTGGTTTGCCGAGGCACCCGGCTGGACGGAGGACGAGGTGCGGGACCGCATGTATTTTGCCGCGGTCTGCCGCTGTTTCCCAGGCAAGCGGCCCGAGGGCGGCGACCGGGTGCCGGCGCCGGAGGAGATCACGAACTGCTCCGCGTGGCTGGAGCGTGAATTTGCGCTGTTGCGGCCCGCGCTGGTGCTGCCGGTGGGCAAGCTCGCCATCACGCAGTTCCTCGGGGAGCGGCCGCTGCTCGAAACGATCGGGCGCTCGTTCCGCATCGACTACCGCGGCCACGCGGTTGACTGCATCCCGCTGCCGCATCCGTCGGGGGCGTCGCCCTGGCACCGGATGGAGCCCGGCCGGACCCTGCTGCGCCAGGCCCTGGCGCTGGTGGCGACGCACGCCGCGATAAAAAACGCGTGCCATCCGCCGATTCTGCGCTAATGGAAACCACTGCCATGCCTGCCTTTTTTATCCGGATCTGCCTGTTGGTGCTGGTGACATTCGCCGGGCCGTCGCTGCTCGCCCAGCGCGAGAAACTCCCAGACGAAGATCTCGAGTTTGTGGAGAAGAACTTTCCCGATGCCCAGAAAACCGGCACCGGGATCCGTTACATCATCCAAGTCCCGGGCACGGGCGACTGCCCCCAGCCGGGGGACATCGTCGCGCTCATTTATGCGGGCCGCTTTCTGAACGGCACCGTGTTTGACCAGCACATTGACCGGGAGCACCCGTTCCAATTCCGGGTGGGCCGCAACCAGGTGATTGAAGGCTGGGATCAGTTTATGCAGCTGATGAAAAAGGGTGAGCGGTGCGTCGTGATCATCCCGCCCGAGTTGGCCTATGGCATGAGGGGTTCGCCGCCGCGCATTCCCCGCGATAAGACGCTCGTGTTTCTGATCGAGCTGCTCGACATCAAGCGCCAGTAATCCGCGGCGCAGTTACCCGGTGGCCGGGAGCGGGGTGCGCGCGCGCCGCTGGGCCCAGAGATTGTCGGCGGTATAGAGCGTGAGCCCGCACCAGATGAAGGCAAAGGCGGCGGCTCGTTCCGGGGAAAAGGGCTCGTGAAACACCCAGACGCCGAGGGCGAACTGCACGGTCGGCGCGATGTATTGCAGCAACCCGAGCGTGGAGAGGCGGATGCGGCGCGCGCCGTAGGCAAAGAGCAGCAGGGGCACGGCTGTGACCACCCCCGCACTAATCAGCAGCACGTGTTCCGTGGGACTCACGCGGCCCAAGGCCCCGGCGCCGGTGTGCTGCTGCCAGAGGACAAAGACGAGGGCGAAGGGGGCCAGCAGCAGGGTTTCCAGCCCCAGGCCGGTGAGCGGGCCCAGCGGGGATTTCTTCCGCAGCAGTCCATAGGCGCCGAATGTCGCGGCCAGGGTGAGTGCGATCCACGGCGGCCGGCCCACCCGCACGAGCATCAGGGCCACGCCCAGGGCCGCACAGGCGATGGCGGTCCATTGCAGGGGCCGCAGTTGCTCCTTCAGGACCAGGCGGCCCAGGGCGACGTTGACCAGCGGGACCAGGAAATAACCCAGGCTGGTCTCGAGGACATGGCCGTGGTTCACGCCCCAGACATATACGAGCCAGTTGACCGTCAGCAGGACCCCGCTCAAAGCATGCCACTGTCGGGCGGGTCGGGAGCGCAGGGCGGCGCGCAAGTCCCCCCAGCCCGCGCCCGCCGCCATCAGGCCGAGCACAAAGGCCAGCGACCAGATGTGCCGGTGCGCAATCAGCTCCGTGGCATCCACATCCTTGAGCTGCCGCCAGTAGAGGGGAAACAGCCCCCAGCAAAGATAACAGGCCGCGGCCGCGAGCGCCCCGCGGCCAGCCGCAGGGGTGGCGCGATCACTCATTTATTGTTGGCCGCGTGCGTGTAACCGAAGCGTTCGCGAAATTCGTCGATGGCCTGCTGGCGGGACAGGTCGGGGCGCAGGCCCAGGGCCATCAGGTCTGCGGCGCGCTTTTCCACCCACCGCTGCTTGAAGCCTTCCTCAATTTCGGAGGCGGCGGCAGGGTTTTCCTTGGGTTTCTTCGGGTTATGCTTGCAGCCGGCCAGCAAGGCCAGCGGCAGGAGCAGGAGAAAGATTAAAGAACGTTTCATAATAGGGGGCGGATTAATGATAAAAAGCATGACTCAATTTGACCGCGAGGGAATCTTTTTGGTTTCGCGCCGGGCGTAATATTCGTTTTCATTCCCGGAATATGAGCGACGAGACCCCTCCGCCACCGTTGCGTCTCCGACCCCGACAGCGCTCCGAATCCGAGACGCCGCCGGAGACTGCGGCCACTGGCGCGGAAGAGGGAAAGCTCCGGCTCAAATCCAAGTTGTCCGCGGAACCCGGGCTTGCGGCGCAAGTTGATCCGGAACCCATCCGGATTAAACCCAAGCTGACGCTGGATCCCGAGCCCGTGGCCGAGGAACCGGCGCCTGAGCCGGCTGACGAAGCCCCGGCGCCCATGCCTGAGGAAGGGAAAATCAAACTTAAGATCAAGCTACCCGGGGGGGCGGCACAGGAAGCCGCGGCTCCTGCCGGAGAAACAGAGGAAACCTCCGCGCTCCCGCCGTTTCCCGTGGTGGCTCCGCCGCCGCCCGAGGCGGATGAGATGGATCCGCCCCCGCTGTTGCCGGCGACAGCGTCGACCCGCCCACCGATCCCCATGCCGGGAGTGCCTCCTTCCGGTGGCTCGCGTCCGGCGGTCTTCAAGCGGCCGCGCATACCTGCGGCGCTGATGGCCGCGGAGCGGCGGAAGCGGTTGTGGAAATATGCCCTGATCGCAGTCATGGGCGTGGTGCTCGCTGCCCTGGTCATCGGTGGGGCTTACCTGAAATTTAACCCAGTGGCGCCGACGCCAGTCCCGCCCCCGCAGACCTATCTCGCGCCGATTGAGCCGGTGGTGAAGGCGCAAGTGCCTGATAAGGTACTGACCAAGACGGCGCCTTTGCCGGAGGAACCGGTCTCGGGTGAACGCGTGGCCAGCACCGCCACGGTCGAACTGGCCCCTGGGGTCACCGCCACCACCGAGATGATCCAGGCAGTGCCGAATGCCAGTGCGGGGTTCAAGGCGTTTGTGGCCGGTGTGAAAATCAGCGGCGTCTACCAGGGCAAGCCCCCGCGCGCCTTCATCAACGGCCGCCTGTTTCGCACGGGTGAGATGGTCGAGGACCTCCAGGAAATCTATTTTGACAGCATCGACGAGGCCACGCGGAGCCTTGTGTTCAAGGACGCCCGCGGGGCGACGGTGTCACGCCGCTATTAAGCCGGCGCGGCGTTCAGGCCGGGGCGGGGAGTGACACTTGCCAGCTTTTCCGGCCGGTCACCTTGAGCGGGGCCAGACCCGGCAGCCGGACGGAGGCGGTGACGCCGCGCGGCAGGGCCAGTTCGACGTCCACCTGGTCGCCGTGGCGCCGCCAGGCGCTCGTGATGGGCCCTGCCGGCGTCGGCACGGTACAGCCGCCCGAATGGCCGACAAACTCCGGGGCAAAATCCACCCGCTTCCATTGCGGCGCGGTCTGGCGCACACCCCCGATGATTTGCATGAGGTGAAACAGCGGGTGGGCGGACCACGCATGCGAATGGCTGATTTGGAAGTCCGGGTGATCGCGGAAAAGTTCAAACGTGGAACCGTAGGCGATCATGGGCTCCCACCGCGGTCGCAGATGCGCCACGACCGCGGCGCCATGGCCGCGGGCGGCCAGCAGCGAGTACACGTAGGTAATCCAGTACGCGCTGGGCTTGGCGACATGCCCTGACTCGTCCGCCAGGTAATCGAGCAGGAAGCGCTCCATCGCCGCGTCGGAGTCAGGCGCCAGCCCGGCCATCAGCGCCAGGGTCTGGGCGTGGGGCGACGTGCTCCGGAGGACTTTCCCCTTCGCGCTGAGGCCGTCGCCCAGCAGCCCGTGCCGGTTGACTAGGCCGCGCAGGCGGAGGCGCAGCCGGCGGGCCCAGCGTGCGCAACGGGTGGCGGCGGCGGGATCACGGGTCAGCCGGTACATCGCGGCGAGCCGTTCCAGCGCGAGGACCAGCCAGAGGTTGTAGACGCTGGAGGCCCCGTCCTTCGGCAGATCCGTCCAGTCGAGGAACAGCCAGTAACGTGGGTCATAGTGAACAAACCCGTCCCGGCCCGTGTGGGCCTCGAAATAGGCGAGTGCGCGTTCCACGACCGCCCGGTGCTCGCGGAACGGCTCGAGGTCGCCGGTTTGCCAGTAGTAATCCCACTGCGTCATGATCCAGATCAGCGTGAAGTCCGGCAGCACACAGTTGTGCCCCATGGTGGGGGCGTGCCCATAGGTGATGCCATCCGCCGTCGTCTGGGCGCCGATCTGGTAAATGCCACGGCGGAAAAGGCGGGCATCGCCGCTCAGGTGAAACGTGTTCCAGGCCTGCACGCGGGCATCGCCCCACCACTGCGCCTGCTCGCGCCAAGGCGTGTCCACGTAGGCGTCGAGCATGCAGTTTTGCTGTGACCACGCGCAGGTCTCCCAGATTTTCTCCAGCATGGGATCGGAACTCTGGAAACTCCCGCGGCGGACGACCGGGTAGCCCGTCCGGCGCAGGCAGGGCGCGATGTGCAGCGGCACCGTGGAGTTGCGCACGACGATCATCACGTGGCGAAAGCCGAACGGATGGTAGAACATGTGCTCTGTGCGGCCGGCGCGGCAGGTGAGCCGGGCGGCGAACGCCACGCGGCTGCCGTCGGGAAACTTCAACTCGGGCTCCAGCCTCGTGGGCTCGATCACCTCAGTATAAACCAGGTCGATTACCTCGCCGCCGCGCGCCCCGCCGATTTGCAGAGAGAAGTTGCCCACGACGGGCTTGCCCACATCCAGCAGGTAGCTGCGGAAACGCCCGGGACCCGTCGGCGGGATCTCCAGCCCCGCGGCAAACAGGCCCACAGGCGCATCGGCCGCCGCCGGGGTGTCGAGGGCCGCGGACACGGGGACATGGGTGTGGTCCTCGTTCTGGCGGAGCAGATAAAGATTGCGGGCCTCCTCCCAGCCGGCGCCGCACGCGCCCTCGGCGGTGCCGATGACGGTGCCCGGCCGCCAGGCTTCCTCCAGCATCTGCGGAATGCCGCGGGCTTCCAGGTCCGACCATGGCAGCACGCCCGGCCGTTGGGTTTTCACCGTGGTCGTCCAGCCGCTGTCGTCGAACTCGGAGTTCATCCAGTCGAGCGGACCCGCGCGGGCGTCAAAATTCTCCTGCGCAAACAGCTGCAGGCTGGTCCGCGTCATGTCGTGCCGGATGCCCGGCTGGCGGATGCATTTCCAGGTCGCATCCGTGTGGAGGCGGCCGCCGCCCCACGGGGCGGCGACGAGCAGGCCGGCGTAGCCCTGGGTGAGGTATTGGAAATTGCTGTAGCCCGGATTGAAGGCGCGGATGGCGAGGACGTTGCGGCCGGGCACCAGCCAGCGCGCGAGGTCGATTTCGTCGTAAGGCCAGTGCGACTGGTAGCCGCGCGCCGGTCCGCGGCCGACAAACGCGCCGTTCATGAACAACTGGTACGACTGGTCCGCCGTGATGAACAGCGGCGCCCGGCGCAGCCCGTGGTCCAGGGTGAAGTCGCGGCGGAACAGGGCGAAGCCGTTGTGCAGGTCCCAGCGAAATTCGTCGGGCCAGATCCATTCGGCGCGGGCGAAGATCCGCGCCGCGGGGTTGTGCGCAGGGAGGAGGCTGGTCATGGGACGGTTCGCCCGCACTAGAGCATGCCGGGCGCGCCCGGGTCGAGCCCGGAGGTGCGGGCCGCGCTTAGTGCGAGAGGGCGGCGTCGCGGATGGCGCGGATCAACTCGGGATCCGTGGCCACGCCCAGCACGCCATTCACAACAAACTGGATGCCGACGCAGAGCAGCAGGAAGCCCATGATCTTGGTGAGCGCATGCATGCCGTTGACGCCGATGACGGTCACAATCTTGCCGGACAGGCGCAGGGTAACGTACGTGATGGTGGCGACGATGAGGATGCCCAGGATGATGGCGGCGTAATCGACCCAATGGTTGGCCAGCGAGATGAAGCCGAGCGTGACGGCGATGGAGCCGGGCCCGCTCAGCATGGGCATGGCGAGCGGGGAAAAGGAAATGTCCCGCTTGGCCCGGGCGGCCGCGCGGGCGCGCTCGTCTTCCGCCGTGCTGCGGGGATTGGCCACCAGCATGCCGGAGCCGATGCCGGCGACCAGCAACCCGCCCGCGATGCGGAGGCCGGGAATGGATATGCCGAAGAATCCCATGATGAACGTCCCGCCGATGAGGAAGCTCACAAGGATGACGACCATGTAGATGCACGCCATGCGGAGCTGCTGGAATCGCCGGGCCTCGGTGTCGCCCTCGGTGATGGCGAGAAACGTCGGCGCGGCCGCGAGCGGGTTGATCAGCGGCAGGAGGGCGATGACCGTGCCGAGAATGAGCTGCCAGAAATGCGAGACCGTGACCATGGGAGCGGACACTCAGGCGGAAAAAACGCCGCGATGCAAAGGCGGATGCGCAGGTTCACCACACCTCAACCGGGCCCTTGGGAACGGGGATGGCCTCGCGTTCGGTGGCGTCCGGTTCGCGCATGAACGACGCGACCATCGGGCCGGGCTGGTACTTCGGCAGGAGTTCGCCGGCCTCGTCGCAGAACGGCGCGCGCCACGCGACATACTCGGCCAGGGCCGCCTCGAAATCGGCGCGGGAGGTGATGGTGATGATGCGACGCTTGAAATCCTTGGCGGGGCCGAAGCGCTTGGCGTACCACGGTGCGACCTTGCGGAAGAGCTTGGCGCCGTTCTCCTCACCGTAAAACGCCACATAGCGCTCGAAGTGCCGGCGCAGCACGCGCACGCGCTCCGCAAAGCCGGGCTCAGGCGTGAGTTCGCCGGTGCGCAGGTAGTGCTCGGTGCGGCGGAAAATCCACGGGTCGTAGAACGCCCCGCGCCCGATGCTCACGCCGGCGCAGCCCGTTACTTCGAACATGTGCTGGGCGGCCTCCGGCGTGGTGACGTCGCCGTTGCCGATGACCGGGATGGCCTTCACGGCCTGCACGACCGAGCGGATGCCGGCGAGGTTGACGGTGCCGCTGAAACCCTGGGCGCGGGTGCGGCCGTGGACGAAGATCGCGGCGACGCCGGTGTCCTCGAGCACGCGCGCGAGGTCGGGCGCGGTGAGGTTGTCGTCATCCCAGCCGAGCCGCATCTTGGCGGTGATGGGGATTTTGACCGCGTTGATCATGCCCTGGACCAGCGCGGCAGTCTTGGTGAGCTCGGTCATCATCGCGGAACCGCCGCCGATCTTGACGACCTTTTTCACGGGGCAGCCCATGTTGATGTCCACGGACTGCGCGCCGAGCTCCTCGCACATGACGGCAGCGTCGCGCATCTCCTCCGGCACGCTGCCGAAGAGCTGGATGGCGAGCGGCCGGTCGGCGGGCGACGTGGCGACCAGCTTGAGGGCGGTGGCGTTGCGCTCGAGGAGGGAGCGGGCGTTGACGAGGTCGGTGGTGGCCCAGCCCAGCCCGCCGAGCTCGCGCACGGTCTCGCGCATGGGCAGGTTGGTGTAACCCGCCAGCGGCGAGAGGAAGAGGTTGGACGAGAGCTCGTAGGGCCCGAGGCGCATGCTCCGCCATCCTGCCCGGCCTGCGGGCGAGCGCAACCCCTCCGGAGGTGTAACCTATTGGGTTACACTGTCAGAGGGATACGTCCCGACCGGAGCGCAGCTCGGTGAGCCAGTGCAGGAGTCGCAGGGTGAGCTCGGCATCAGGCAGACGACTGCGGCCCTTGAGGAAATCGTTGAGTCGCTGCCGGGGAATGCCGAGGTAGCGCGCCAGGCGGGCCTTGGCCCCGTAGGGCTGCAACGCCCGGCGAAACATCGTCGCGCAGACATTCCACATCGGCGATTCGGTGCCTGGGCGTCGGGTGCGATACGACTGGGTCCGACGGGGGCGCAACGCCAGGTGGACCCGGCGCGCGCCCGAGTACGCGGCCACCCTGAGGGCCTCGCTGAGGTCCAGCCACTGTTTGATGACGGGATGAGTGGGGATCATGGAGCCAGCGTAACCCAATAGGTTACGCTGGCTCCAGACGCGGACCGTACTTTTTCGGCAACGGTTACCAGCTAGCGCGCGGCAAGGGCGGACTTCATCCGCTTGAGGCCTTCGGTGAGGGTCGCGCGGGTGCAGCCGAAATTGAGCCGGACGTAGTGGGCCTTGGGCGCGCCGAAGAAGGCGCCGTCGCTCAGGCCGACGCCGTGTTTTTCGAAATGCGCGATCGGGTCTTTCAGGCCGAGGGCGGTGACGTTGAGCCACGCGAGGTACGTCGCCTCGATGGGCGCGTCGACCTTGATGCCCGGGAGCTCGCGGGCGACGAAATCGACGAGGTAGTCGCGGTTGCCGCGCAGGTAGGTGAGCAGCGCCTGGCGCCAGTCCTCGCTGTCGCGGTACGCGGCCTCGCAGGCGGTGTAGCCGAAGGTGTTCACCTCGGCGACGATGCCGGCGGTGGCGCGGACGAACTGCGCGCGCAGCGCCGGGTCCGGGATGATGGCCAGCGAGGTGCCGAGGCCGGGGACGTTGTAGGTCTTGCTCGGCGCCATGAACGTGAAGGTGCGCGCGGCGATCTCCGGCGACAGCGTGGCGGTCGCAATGTGGGGCAGCGCCGGGTCGAGGATGAGGTCGCAGTGGATCTCATCGGAGCAAAGCAGCAGGTTGTGCCGCACGCAGAAGTCCGCGAGCTGCAGAAGTTCCTCGCGGCGCCAGACGCGGGCGAGGGGATTGTGTGGATTGCAGAGGTAGAACAGCTTCGTGCGCGGAGTGACGGCGCGCTCGAGGGCGGCCCAGTCGATTTCCCAGCGCGACGCGGCCGCATTGAGGGTGAACGGCACCTGGACCGGGACCCGGCCGGAGTTTTTCGGCGCGGTCATGAACGGCGGGTAGACGGGCGTGAGCGTCAGCACCTCGTCGCCCACGGCGGCGAAGGCCTGCGCGGCCACGTTCAAGCCGACGACGAGGCCCGGGAGCCACACCAGCCAGGAGGGATCGATTTTCCACCCATAGCGCGCCGCGAGCGCGTTCACCACGGCGTCCGTCGAGGATTTTACGGGCCGGGCATAACCGTAGACGCCGTCGGCCACGCGGGCCTGGATGGCCGCGATGACGGCGGGCGGGGACTTGAAGTCCATGTCGGCGACCCACATCGGCAGCACGTCGCGTCCGGCGTATTTCTGCCATTTCTGGGAATCGGTGCCGGCGCGCTGGAGGGGCGTGTCAAAGTCAAAGGTCATGCGGGAAGGACGGGAAGTGAACCACGCCCGACCCGGTTGGGCACGGAATTTCTCCGGCATATTTTAGGCACCGGCGGGTGGGAAATTCCTTCCCGCATGAGACGGCGCAACCCGGCCAATGCGTCACAGGGGATGTCGTCCGTGAATTCATATCACCATCATTATTAATTGTATGATTTATGATCGGGCCCGGCATCCCACCTGCAACGGGTGATCATCCGAGGGCCTTTGCCCAACCATCCTCATTCCACAAAAATCACCATGAACATCGTTCGCTATACCTATCCTTCCTACCGCAGCCTGGCCACCCTGCCGGGCCGCTTTGCCCGCTCTCCTTGGGCGGGCCTCGACACCGAAATCGGCCGCATGTTTGCTTCCGCGCTCCCGACCTTTGCGGAGATTGAGGCCGGCACCGGCTTCCCGGTCGATCTCTACGAAGACCAGAATCACGCCTATGTCCGCGCCGAGCTTCCGGGCGTGAACCGTGATGACATCCAGGTCGAGATGACCGATGGCACGTTGACCATCGCCGCGGTGCGCAAACTCCCTTCGACAGGCTCGGGGCAAGCGCCCGCAGCCGAAGGCCAGACCGAGCAATCGTCCTTGTTCAGCCGCTCGCTGACCATCCCCGCCGAAATCTCGGCCGACCAGGTCAGCGCCGCCTACGAGAACGGCATCCTCACCGTCACGCTCCCGAAGCGCGTAGAGGCCAAGCCGAAGAAGATCACGGTCACGGTCAAATCACCCGCCACGACTTAAACCTTAACCCGCAATCACCATGTCACTCTTCAACAATATCCTCCCCAGCCTCACCCGTGAGCCAGCCACCGCCTGCGCCGACGCCGTCGCCTGCTCCCCCTCCGCCACCCTCAAGCCCGCCTATGCCGTGCAGGAGACCCCCGAGGCCTACCGCCTCACGGTCCAACTGCCCGGCGTGGCGAAGGACGGCCTTGAGCTGACCGCCGAAAGCAACGAGCTGCGCATCACCGGCCGCCGCGGCTGGACGCAGCCCGCCGGCTGGACCGCGCTCCATCGCGAGTCGCCTACCGCGAATTACGAGCTGGTGCTCACCCATGACAATGCGATCGATGGCGACAAGATCGTGGCCGAGCTGCGCGATGGCGTGCTGGCGGTCACGCTCCCGAAACACGAGGCCGTGAAGCCCCGCAAGATCGCAGTGGCGTAACGCCGGCGCGCGAACCGCGCGGAGCAATCAAAGTCTGATCCCGTCCGGGCCTCGCAAGGGGCCCGGCCTTTTTCGTGTCCTGGCGGCATTTTTTTGCTTTTGCGGTGGAACGCGGGGCCGGTGACGCTCCCGGCATGAGCCCGGCGCTGTTTCCCCTCCTGATGATTGGTTTGATGGTCGTCGTCTTTGCGCTCATCGCCCGGACTGCTGCCCGGCAGAGCCGGCGGACCGCGGAAAATGTCCGCCAGCTGGCGGAAACCCTCGGGCTGCAGTTTGACGAAAAGCCCCCGGCGTTGGGGATGTTTTTCACCGACGCGCGGGCGGCGGGGCAACTGCGCGGCAAGCGGGTGGAATTGTTCCCTTTCGCCACCGGGTCGGGTAAATCCCGCATCCAATGGAGTGCGGTGTCGGCCGCGGTGCCGGTTGCCGTCGGCCTGACGTTTCACCTGCGGCGTCAGGGCTTCGGCACGAAGTTCATGGAATTGTTCGGGGCACAGGAAATCACGGTGGGCGACGCGGAGTTTGACCGGGACTGGTTTATCCAGACCAACCAGCCGGAATTTTTCCGCGCGGCCCTGCTGCCGGAGCTGCGGGGCAAGATCACCTCGCTGGTGCGCGAGCTCGGCACCCAGGCGCGCGCCGTGGAATTCAAGTTGGAGCAGAATGTGGTGCGCTACGCCGAGATCGGCAGCTTTGCCAGTGGCGACACCTGCAAGCGCTGCGAGCGGGCGGCGGACATCGTGTGCGACCTCGCCGATGTGGCTGAGGTGATTGCAGAGCGGCCAGACGGCCGGTAACCTTTCGCCCATGACCACCACTTCTCCCACCGGTCCGGTGCTGCTGTTCGACGGCGAATGCGGTCTGTGCAACCGCGTCGTCCGCCGGCTGCTCGCGCTGGATCGCGCGGGCCAGCTGCGGTTCGCGCCGCTGCAGGGTCCCTCGGCCCAAGCCTATCTGCGCGCGCGCGGCCTGCCGACGGCAGACTTCAGTACGCTCGTGTTGGTGCCGGACTGGCCGGCCAACGCCGCGGCGCCGCTCCTGCGCACCGACGGCGTCATCGCCGCGCTGCGGGCGGTGGGCCGCCCCGGCTGGGCGTCCCTGCTGGCGGTTTCCCCGCGTTTCGTACGCGACGCGGGCTACAAGTTCGTGGCGCGGGTCCGGTCCGCCGTCTTCGGCCCGTGGCGGACGTGTCCGTTGCCGCGGTCGGAGTGGACGGCGCGGTTTATCGACTGATGCCGGTCCGCCCCATATTTCGCCGTGTACTCGGCGTGGAGCTTGAGCCCCGTGGCCTCCATCAGCGGGTCGATCCCTTGGCCGTCCTTGACGAGCATGGCGCTGAACGGATGGAGGTCCTTGGTCACAAAATTGCGGACCAGCTCCAGAGTCCGGCGCATGGACTTGCGGTCCTCCGCGGCACAGACCGGGTCATCCTAAAGCGGGACGAGGCTGGCGGCCGGACTGGAGGAGGCGTGCCAGAACGGAGCGGTCTGTTCAGGGCCCCTTCTCGGCGCCGGGTTCCTTAATCAGGAGGGACATGAGCACGGAGGTCGCGAGCACGCCGCCGATGACGCCGAGCGAGGTCGCGGTGGAGATGTCCACCCAGTGCTCGATGAGCATCTTCACGCCGATGAAGACGAGGATGACGGCGAGGCCGACCTTGAGGAAGCGGAACAGCTGCATCACGCCGTTGAGCGCGAAGTAGAGCGAGCGCAGCCCGAGGATGGCGAAGATGTTCGAGGTGAGCGCGACGAAGCTGTCCTTGGTGATGGCGAGCACGGCGGGCAGCGAGTCGAGGGCGAAGACGAGGTCGGTCGTCTCGATCACCAGCAGCACGATGAACAGCCGCGTGGCAACGCGGCGGCCGTTTTCCTGGACGAAGAAGGTTTCCGGCTCGGCCTGCGCCGAGACGGGGAAGAACCGGCGGAAGAGCCGCACGGCGATGTTCTGGTCGGGATGGATTTCATCCTCCGTCTTTTTTGGCAGGGCCATCTTGATGCCGGTGTAGACGAGAAACGCGCCGAAGAGATAGAGCACCCAGTGGAACCGCGAGATCAGGCCGACACCCACGATGATGAACACCGCGCGCATGATAACCGCGCCGATGATGCCCCAAAACAGCACGCGGTGCTGGTATCGCGGCGCGACCTTGAAGTAGGCGAAGACGAGGATGAAGATGAAGACGTTGTCGACGCTGAGGCAGAGCTCGACGAGGTAGGCGGCGAGGAACTGCTGCGCGAGCTCCGGGCCGCGCCAGTGGAGCAGCAGGGCGTTGAAGCCGAGGGCGAGGGCGCCCCAGACGATGCACCAGGCGATCGCCTCCTTCATGGACATCGCATGTGGGTTGCGCTGGAGCACGCCGAGATCGAGGGCGAGCATCGCCGAGATGAAGGCGAAAAAAGCGCCCCACGCCCAGAGGGGCATGGAGTCAAAGAGGGCCAACGGCAGCATCATTGTTCGGAAGCATGGGCGGGCCGGCGCGCGGCGGGCAAGCGGGGAGTGGGCCGGTGGAAACGGGGCGGGACATTCCAGCCGGGGGTAGGGGAAATTACTTTTTGACTTCGGGCGCTCCCGGCATTGGAAACGCCACCCTCATGCCTCTCTTCACCCGCCTCCTGCCCAGCCTTGCCCTGCTCCCCGCGATTGCCGCGGCGGCGGAAACCGCGCCCGCGCCTGCGGCCCTGCCCGTGGCCGTCCCCCCGGCGGCGGAGACCGCGGCGAACGACATCCTCGAGCACTTCGTCGACTGGCTGCAGCTGCGCTTCTTCCCTGACGGCTCACACGGCGAACTGGTGCACGGGATCGCGTTCGGCGGGCTGCTGCTCGCGGCGATCCTGCTCCGCCGGTTCATCACCAACATCATTTTCCGCGGGCTGAGGCGGCTGGCGGCCAAGACGGAGACGACGCTCGACGACAAGCTGTTCCCGGCCCTCGAGGGGCCTGCGGCCACGCTGGTGATGGTGGGCGGCATCTTCGCCGCACTCACCGTGCTCAAGCTCGCGCCCACGGTGGACCGCCTGATTGCCAACGGGGCCAAGGTGTCGCTGCTTTCGGTGTTCTTCTGGGGCCTCCTGCGCGCCGGCGGCGCGGTCCTCGATCACTTCGAGGAAATCGGCCACGGGCGGAAGATGAACATCGCGCACTTTATGCCGCTAATCAAACGGACGCTCGCGGTGTTCGTGATCATCTTCGGCGTGCTGATGGTGGTGAAAAGCCTCGGGGTGGACGTGGGCGCGGTGCTTGCCGGCCTCGGCATCGGCGGCCTGGCGTTTGCCTTCGCGGCGCAGGACACGATTGCGAATCTCTTCGGCTCGTTCGTCGTCGTAATGGACCAACCGTTCAAAGTCGGCGAGGCCGTGAAGATCGGCGCGCAGACCGGCACGGTGGAGGACATCGGCCTGCGTTCCACCCGCCTCCGCCTGCTCGACCGCTCGCTGGTGGTCATGCCCAACAAGATGGTCGCCTCCGAGGCGGTGATCAACCTGTCGCGGTTCACGTCGCGCCGCGTGGAACAAACGCTCGGCCTCACCTTTGACACGAAGCCCGAGCAGATGGAGGCCTTCCTCGGCGACCTGCGGCAGATCATCCTGAACGAGCCGGAGGTCGACCCGGCATCGGTGGTGGTTTTCTTCACCGCGATCGGGGTCTCGTCGCTCGACGTCCTCGTGGTCTACGTGGTGACGAGCCCGGACAACCTCGCGCACCTGAAGCTCCGGGAACGGCTGAACCTCGCCTTCATGCGCGCGGTGACCGCGCGCGGGCTCGCGTTCGCCTTCCCCACGCGGACGGTGCAGCTCGAGGGCCCGGGGGCGAAGGCTTTGGTCGAGAGAAAGGCGTAGGCCGGCTCAGTCCAGTGTTTGCCGGTAGCGCTTCACGCCGACGGTCATGGCCACGGCGAGGAAGAGCAGCAGCGGCCAGATCTCGGGCGCAATCTCAGCGAGGCCGTTACCCTTGAGCAGGATGCCGCGGACGATGCGCAGGAAGTGGGTGTTGGGCAGGCAGGTGCCGACCCACTGCGCCCACTGCGGCATGCCGCGAAAGGGAAACATGAAGCCGGAAATCAGGATGGACGGCAGGAAGAAGAAGAACGCCATCTGCACCGCCTGCAGCTGGTTCTGCGCGAGGGTCGAGAAGGTGATGCCCATCGCGAGGTTTGCCGCGATGAAGATCAGGGACACGCTGTAGAGCAGCGCAAGGTTGCCGATCATGGGCACGCCGAAGATGAGCCGCGCCGCCAGCAGGATGAGCGTGACCTGGATGTAGCCGACCGCGATGTAGGGCAGGATCTTCCCGACCATCACCTCGACCGGCCGCACCGGCGTGGCGAGCAGGTTTTCCATCGTGCCGCGCTCGCGCTCGCGCGTGATGGCGAGCGCCGTGATGACCACCATCGTCATCGTGAGCACCACGCCCATGAGCCCGGGCACGACGTTATACTGGGTGATGTTCTCGGGGTTATAATGCGCGTGGATCTGGAAATCGATCGGCCCGGCGTGGGCGCGCAGGCGGGCCAGCGGGCCGGTCAGGTCCCGGTTGAGCACGGTGTCCGCGATCGCCCGCACGGCGGAAATCGCGGGCCCGGTGGCGGCGGGGTCGGTGGCGTCAGCCTCGATCAGCACGGTCGGCTGCTCGCCGCGCAGGAGTTTCCGCGAGAAATCCGCGGGGAGGTTGATGACAAATTGCACGTCGCCGAGCTGGAGCAGCCGCGCGGCCTCCGCCTCGGTCGCGGGTTCCTGGGTGAGGGCGAAATAATCGCTGTGTCGCAGCGCCGCCACGAGCGTGCGGGCAAACGGGCCCTGGTCCGCCGCGAGGATCGCCGTCGGCAGGTGCTTCGGGTCGGAGTTGATCGCGAAGCCGAACAGCATCAGCTGCATCAGCGGGATGCCGACCATCATGGCGAAGGTCACGCGGTCGCGCCGCATCTGGATGAACTCCTTCCGCACGATCGCCCACAGGCGGTAGAAGCTGAGGCGATGCAGGGTCGCGGCGCTCATGCGAAATTGTCCTTGGCCTCGTCCATCAGGCTGATGAACACGTCCTCGAGGCCCGAGCGCACACGCGTCCATTCATGGCGCGGGTTGCGGACGACGTTGATCGCGGCCTCGAGTTTTGCGGCGTCGCGGCCGCTCACATGCAGGGTGTTGCCGAACGCGACGACCTGTTCGACGCCCGGGCGGCCGCGCAGGCCCGCGGCGAGCTCGAGCAACCCGGGGCCGGTGACGCTCCAGGTGTTCAGCTTGGCGCCGGCGAGCACCTCGGTGAGCGTCCCGCGCGCGAGCAGCTTGCCGTAGGCGAGGTAGGCGAGGCGGTGGCAGCGCTCGGCCTCGTCCATGTAATGCGTGGTGATGAGGACGGTGAGGCCGCGGGCGGCGAGCTGGTGGATCTCGTCCCAGAATTCGCGCCGCGCCTTCGGGTCCACGCCGGCGGTCGGCTCGTCGAGCAGCAGGAGCTGGGGGTTGTGAATGAGGCACGCGGCGAGCGCGAGGCGCTGCTTCCAGCCGCCGGAGAGCTGGCCGGCGAGCTGGGCGCTGCGGTTTTGCAGGCCGAGCCGCTCGAGGCTGTGCTGCACGGCGTCGGCGCGGTCGGGCACGTCGTAGATGCGCGCGATGAAATCCAGGTTTTCGCGGATGCTGAGGTCCTCGTAGTAGCTAAACCGCTGCGTCATGTAGCCGACGTGGCGCTTGATCTCCGCCTGCTGGGTGAGGACGTCGTAGCCGAGGCAGGTGCCCTGGCCGGCGTCGGGGGTGAGCAGGCCGCAGAGCATGCGGATGAACGTGGTCTTGCCGGAGCCGTTGGGCCCGAGGAAGCCGTAGATTTCGCCCCGGCGCACCGACAGGTCGATGGCGTCGACGACGGTCTTGCCGGCGAATTTTTTCGTCACGCCGGTGACGTCAATCGCGAGATCCGTCGGGCTCATGCGGGCCTAGGGGGCGAGGGTGACATCCACCGGCTGGCCGGGATGAAGGTCGCGCGCGGCCGAGTCGAAGACGGCCTCGACCATGAAGACGAGCTTGGCGCGGTTTTCCCGGTTGTAGAGGACGGGCGGGGTGAACTCGGGCTGCGGCGAAAGATAGCTGATGTGCGCGGGCAGCGGGGCGGGGAGGCCGGTGATGGCCACCCGCACGGCGGCCCCGGCCCGGAGGGCGGTAAACTCCGCCTCCGGCACAAAAAAGCGCACCTTCAGATTTTCCGGCGGCAGCAGTGCGACCACGGGATTGCCCAGGGCGACGAACTCGCCCTCGCGATAAAGCGTGTCGTAGACCAGCGCGGCCTTGGGCGCGGTCTGGGACTTCTGGTCCACGCTCCAGTCGGCGCGCACCTTGGCGGCCGCGGCGGCGCTGACGTCGGCCGCGGCGGCGGCGATGGTGTCGCTGCGGGCGCCCAGTGACGCGGTGGCCAGGGAGGCGGAGAGCTCGTCCACGGCGTGGAGGTTCCGCTCGTGGGAGAGCCGCGCGCGGTCAAAATCGCTGGCGGGAATGACCTTCGTGGTGAAGAGGTTTTGCTGGCGGGCGAGCTCGAGCGCGGACAGTTCGGCGGCGGCGCGGGCCTGGTCGAGTCGCGCCTGCAGGGTGGCGAGCTCGCTGGGGCGCGCGCCCTTTTTTAGGTCTTCGAGCCGGGCCGAGACCGCGCGCAGCTGATCGGCGGCCTGGCGCTGGGCGGCGAGCTCGGCGCTGCGCTCGAGGGTGAAGAGCGGCGCGCCGGCCGCCACGCGGGAGCCTTTGGGCACGGCGAGGGTTTCGAGCCGGCCGGCGAGCGGGGAGGAGACATAGACAAATTCGCCCTCGAGGTAGCCCTGATAGCCGTGGGCGGCGGGTCGCGCGCAGCCGGTCAAGGTCAGGGCAACGAGTGCCAGCAGGGTGGGGAGATTAGCGGGGGAAAAGTTTTTCATAGTCTTTGCGGCCACCGGGGGTCAGCAGGCCGCCGGTGAAGAGTTCGAGGGCTTTCTCCAGCGTTTGCCGGGGAGTAAGGTGGGTGGTGGCGAGGGTGTCGGGATGCGTGAGCCCCCGCATGGCTTGCAGCCAAAATTGCGCGGCGAAATCCGGGTCGAGGTCCGCCCGCACCGCGCCCTCGGCGATACCGGCGCGGAACAGCCGGCCGAAGACGTAGGGGATGTTCTTCTGGCGCAGCTCGTCGATTTTCTGGTGGATGCGCGGCGCGTAGCGCTGGAGTTCGCGCAGCATGGCCGGGCTGGTCTGGGCGAGGCGAGGCGCCACCACGTCGACGACGCCGCGGAGTTTCTGGGCAAAATTGAGCGCCGCGTCGTTCAGGACGGCTTCCATCTCGGCCCGGATCGTGCGGCCGATGCCCTCGATGATGAGGCCGATGATGGCGTCCTTGCCCGGAAAGTGCTGGTAGAGCGTCTTTTTGCTGATTCCCAGCTCGTGCGCCAGGTCGTCCATCGTCAGGGCGTTGTAGCCGTAGGCGAAGAGCTGGCGCCGCGCGGTCTCGAGGATCCGGGCATTGGGTGAGTCCGCGGCGGACTCGGGCAGCATCGAGGCGGGGGCAGGCATGGAGAATCTTAGGAAACTATAGTAGTATCCAAAGTTTCCACGGCAAGGCAAAACCCCGGTCTGGGGGAAACCGGCTCCCCGGCCCGGCCCCTCTTTTTTACCGGCCGGGGGTTGAAACGGCTGGCCCAACGTGTCTGCCTCGGACCATGCCCGCCCAAGCCAACGTCCGAACCGAGGTCTCCGTGCTGATTGCGCGCAAGGATCTCGGGGCGTTGAAGAAATACCTCGAACCCTGGCTGCCAGCCGATTTGTCCCCGATCATCGCCGACCTGCCGGTCGAGGAACTGGCGGCCCTGTTCCGCGTGAGCTCGCGCGAACTGGCGGCGACAACCTTCACCTACGTGCCGCTGGAGGCGCAGAAAAAGCTGCTCAAGCTGCTCAACCAGGAGCAGGCCGCGGCGTTGCTCAACGCCCTGCCGCCCGACGACCGCACCGCGTTTTTGAACGAGCTGCCGCTGGACGTGGCGATGCAGCTGCTCTCGATGCTCACGCCGGACGAGCGGCAGGTCGCCCAGTCCCTGCTGGCCTATCCGGAGCACAGTGTCGGCCGCATGATGACGCTCGATTACGTGGCGGTGCACCCCGAGTGGTCCGTCCGCGAGTCGCTCGATTACATCCGCGAGCACGGCTATGACCGCGAGACGCTCAACATCATCTTTGTGGTGGATGACCGCGGCCACCTCGTGGACGACTTCCGGGTGCGGCGCCTGCTGCTCTCGCCGCTTGACCGGCCGGTGCGGGAGCTGCTCGACGGCAACTACACGATGCTCTCGCCGACGGACGACCGGGAGAAGGCGCTCGGGCTGTTCAAGCAGTTCGACCGCGTCGCGCTGCCGGTGGTGGACGAGAACCAGAAGCTGATCGGCATCGTGACGGTGGACGACATGCTCGACGTCGCGGAAGAGGAGGCGACGGAGGACATCCAGAAGATGGGCGGCACCGAGGCCCTCGACGAGCCCTACACCACGATCTCGCTCGCCCGCATGGTGAAGAAGCGCGCGAGCTGGCTGGTGATCCTGTTTCTCGGCGAGATGCTGACCGCCACCGCGCTGAAGTATTACGAGGGTGAACTGGCGAAGGCCATCGTGCTCTCGCTCTTCCTGCCGCTGGTCGTGAGCTCGGGCGGCAACGCCGGCTCGCAAGCCGCGACGCTGGTCATCCGCGCGCTGGCGCTGGGCGAATTCAAGCTGCACGACTGGTGGCGCATCATGCGCCGCGAGCTGGTGGCGGGTTTCTCCCTTGGCGTCATCCTCGGGGTGATCGGCTTCGTGCGCATCTCCGTCTGGTCGCTCCTCTTTCCCAACACGTACGGCGAGCACTGGATCCTGGTTGCGGCCACGGTCAGCACCGCGCTGGTCGGCATCGTGATGTGGGGCTCGCTCATGGGCTCGATGCTGCCGCTGGTGATCAAGCGTGCGGGCTTCGACCCCGCGACCTCGAGCGCGCCGTTCATTGCCACGTTGGTGGACGTGACCGGGCTCATCATCTATTTCAGCGTGGCCTTCCTGATCATGCGCGGGACGATGCTCTGAACCGCGTGTTACCTGCCGCGGCCCTGCGCCGTCATCCCCACCACCCCATGACCAAATCCATTCACCGCCTCGGCCTGCTCGCCAGCCTCCTGCTGGGGCTGGCGGCGCGCGCGGACACCACGCTGGCCCTGGGTTCGCCCTTTGCGCCGGCGTCCGGATCGGCCGCGGCGGCTGAGAACCAGCCGCTGGAGTTGCGCGGCATCATGATGGACGGTGGCGGCTACCGGTTCAGCGTTTTTGACCCGGTCAGGAAGACCGGCCAGTGGGTGCGGCTCAACGAGCCGGGCCATGATTTCACGGTGAAGACCCACGACGTTGCGCGCGATACCGTCACGCTCGATTTCCAAGGCCGCATGCTGACGCTGTCCCTGCGCACGGCCAAGGTTGTGGTGGTCGGAGTGCCGGAGACTCCCGCCGGCTCTCGCCCCACGGGGATGCCGCTGGGGTACGGCCCGGAGTCCAAACCCAGCTCGCCCGTGGAGGCCGCCCGCTTCAACCGGGCCGTGGAGGAAATCAACCGCCGCCGCGCGTTGCGCGAGAAGAGCCCGGCCCCCCTGCCGCGGCCACAATGAAATCCCCGGCCGCGTTCCGCGGGCGGCAAAAAATTTCGTGTGTTTGCGCGACGCGGCCCTAGCTTGGCCCCGTATGCCCGCGTCCATGCCGCCTTCCGTCACCGCGCCCTCGAATGGTGCGCTGATCCGGCGGTTGCTGGGGCTGACCTGGCGCTACCGGCTCGGTTGCATCAAGGTCCTGACCATCCAGTTGCTGCTGCTGACCATGGGGTTGGCCGGATTGAGCCTGACGGGTCTCGGCATCGATTACATCCGCCATCAAGTCGTGCCGGAGTCCTCCCCGGCCATGACGGTGATCAAACCCGCCGCGACTGTGGGGGTGCGGACCGCCACTTCCCCGGCGCTGCCGGCCAAGCCCGGGCACCTGATTGACATCGCGCTGCTGCCGAGCGCGTGGAAACCCGTGGAGGTGATCGCGCTGTTGGCCGGGATCATCCTGCTGCTGGCACTCGGCCGCGCGCTGCTCAACTACGCCTATCTCATCTCGATCAACATCCTCCTGCAGCAGCAGCTGGTCGTGGATCTGCGCGCGGTCATCTACGACAAACTCCAGCAGCTGAGCTTCCGGTTCTTCGACGCCAATTCCACCGGCTCGATCATCACGCGCGTCACCGGCGACGTGCAGTCGGTGCGCATGTTCCTCGACCAGGTGCTGTTCCAGAGCGTCATCATGGCCGTCTCGCTCACGGTCTACATTATCTACATGGCGAGCCTGAGCCCGGGGCTGACGCTGGCCTGCCTCGCGACCACGCCGCTGCTCGCGATCATGTCGCTGTGGTTTTCCAAGAAGATCCAGCCGGCCTACGCCGAGAGCCGCACCCTGGCGGAAAAACTGGTGCAGTACCTTGCTGAGAGCATCCAGGGCATCGCGGTGACCAAGGGCTTCGGCCGCGAGGCGGAGAACCGCGCGCAGTTCGTCGCGTCCAACCGCGCCGTCTATAACCAGCAGCTCGGCATCTTCTGGCGCGTGAGCCTGTTCTCGCCGGCGGTGGGCATCCTGCAGCGCGTGAACATGATCGTGCTGCTGAGCTACGGCGGCTGGCTCGTGATCCAAGGGCAGCTGCCGCTCGGCACGGGCCTGGTCGTGTTCGCCGGGCTGCTCGAGCAGTTTTCCGGGCAGGTGAACAACATTGCCGGCGTCGTGAACTCCGTGCAGCAGTCGCTCATCGGTGCGCGCCGTGTGTTCGAAGTGATGGACGCGCCGGTCGAGGTGAAGAGCGCGCCGGACGCGATGCCCTGCCTGAAGCTGAAGGGGGCCGTGCGGTTCGAGAAGGTGGAGTTTTCCTACAGCGGCATCGATCCCGTGCTGCGCGGCCTCAATCTCAACGTCGAACCCGGCCAGTGTGTGGCCATCCTCGGGGCGACGGGCGCGGGCAAGAGCGTGCTGATGAGCCTTATCCCGCGCTTCTACGACGTCACGGCGGGCCGGCTGCTGGTGGACGGCATTGATGTGCGGCACCTCGTCCTCGACGACCTGCGCCGCAACATCGGGCTCGTGTTCCAGGAGAGCTTTCTTTTCTCCAACACCATCGCGGCCAACATCGCCTTCGGCCATCCCGGCGCCACGCCGGCGCAAATCGAGAAGGCCGCGCGGATCGCGGCGGCCCACGACTTCATCCTGCAGCTGCCGAAGGGCTACGACACCATCCTCGGCGAGAGTGGCAACACGCTGTCCGGCGGCCAGCGCCAGCGGCTCGCCATCGCGCGCGCGGTGCTGCTCGAGCCGGCGATCCTGCTGCTCGACGACCCGACCGCGGCCATCGACAGCGAGACGGAGCACGAGATCTTCGAGGCGCTCGACCGCGCCATCGCGGGCCGCACGACCTTCATTGTGGCGCACCGGCTGAGCACGCTGCGCCGCGCGGACTTCATCATCGTGATGGAAAAGGGCCGCATCGTGCAGCAGGGCGTGCATGAGGAGCTCATGCGCGTGCCCGGCCCCTACCGCCACGTCGCCAGCCTGCAACTCGTGGATGGCAGCGAGCTCGAGCAGCTGAAGCCGAAGGGCGGCGCGCCATGAAAACGAAACCGCCCCCGAAGGTCCGCCCGCTCGGGCTCACCCGGCGCGAGTCGGATGACGACGAGGACGAGGAGCAGTTCAAGCCGCTCGAGTGGGGCCTGATCCGCCGGCTGTTCACGTACACGCGGCCCTTCGCGGCCAAGCGCAACACGCTGATCGGGCTGACGCTAATCCGGTCGATGCAGATCCCGGCGATCACGTGGGCGATGGGCCGCATCATCGCCGGTCCGATTGAGCGGCACGAGCTGGAGATCCTGCCCTGGGCGGTGCTCGGCTACGGTGTGCTGGCGATCGTGACGGACGGGATGTTCCACTTCCGGCAGCGGTATGCGCTGGAGCTCGGCGAGGAGGTCGTCACCGCGCTGCGCCAGGCGATCTTCGATCGCATGCAGAGCATGCCGATGAGTTTCTTCCACCGCACGAAGCTCGGCCGGATCATCGGCCGCGTGACGACGGACGTGGAAACCGTGCGCGCGGGCATCCAAGACGTGCTGTTTGTCGGCATCATCCAGTTCGGCCAGATGCTGTTTGCCGCCGTCGTGATGGCGTGGTGCGACTGGGTGCTGTTCCTCGTGGTCGCCGCGATGGCGCCGGTGCTCTGGCTGGTGAACAACCATTTCCGGATGCGGCTGAGCCAGCTCAACCGCGCCGCGCAGGAAAGCTTCAGCCGGGTGACCTCCACGCTGGCGGAGTCGGTCAACGGCATGCGCGTGACGCAGGGCTTTGTGCGGCAGGAGACAAACCTCGGGCTCTTCCGCACGTTGCTGGCGGACCACTCGCGCTACAACATCGAGCAGGCGCGCACCTCGGCGATCCTCACGCCGCTGCTCGAGCTGAACAGCCAGTTCTTCATCGCCGTGCTGCTGCTGCTGGGCGGCTGGCGGACCTTTCACGGCGACATGACGGTGGGCGACCTCATCCAGTTCTTCTTCCTTGCCAACCTGTTCTTCTCGCCGATCGCGACCATCGGCAACCAGTACAACCAGGCGCTGACCGCGATGGCGGGCGCGGAACGCGTCTTCCGGCTGATCGACGCGCAGCCCGACTGGGAGGACGCTCCCGCGGCGAAGGAGCTGCCGGCCGTGCCGGGCACCGGCCTGCGGGTGGAGTTCCGGGGCATCACCTTCGGTTACGATCCCGCGCGGCCGGTGCTGCACGACGTGAATTTCACCGCTGCGCCCGGCCAGACGGTCGCGCTCGTCGGCCACACCGGCAGTGGCAAGAGTTCCATCATCAACCTCGTCTCGAAATTCTACCTGCCGACCGGCGGGGAACTGCTGGTGGACGGCCGCGAGATCCGCACAGTCACGAGCCACTCGCTGCACCGGCAAATGGGCATGGTGCAGCAGCAAAACTTTCTCTTCACCGGCACGGTGATGGCGAACATCCGGCTGAGCAAACCCGACGCCACCGAGGCGGAGGTGCGCGACGCCGCGCGCCGGCTCGACTGCCTCGATATCCTCGAGGGCCTGCCGCAGGGTTTTGCGACGGAGATCGGCGAGCGCGGCGCCGGGTTGTCCGTCGGCCAGCGCCAGCTCGTGTGTTTCACCCGCGCGCTGCTGGCGGACCCACGGATCGTCATCCTCGACGAGGCGACGAGTGCGATCGACGCCCTCACCGAGGCGCGGCTGCAGAAGGCGCTGGTCGCGCTGCTGCGCGGGCGCACGAGCTTCGTCGTGGCGCACCGCCTGAGCACGATCCGCCACGCGGACATCGTGCTCGTGCTTGACCAGGGACGCATCATCGAGCGCGGCACGCACCCGGAATTGCTCGCGCAGGGCGGTCGTTATGCGGCGTTGTACGAGCAGTTCGTGCAGGTGGACGAGCCGGCCTGAGCGGCGGCGCGCGGGAGATTTTTTAAAATTCTACTCGGCAAACCACCGATTCTCCCTCTAGAAAGGCGTTGCTATCACAGTAAAGCACCCTAAACCCACAATCACTATGGCCAAAAAATCCGCTCGTAAACCGAATGCCGCCTTCATGAAACCGGTCACACCCGACGCCAAGCTTGCTGCCGTCGTTGGTTCGACCCCGTTGCCCCGCACGGAGCTCACCAAGAAGCTCTGGGTCTACATCAAGAAGAACGGTCTGCAGGATAAGAAGATCCGCACCCAGATTAACGCTGACGACGCCCTCAAGGCCGTCTTCGGTGGCAAGTCCAAGGTCAGCATGTTCGAGATGACCAAGCTCGTCTCGGGCCACGTCTCGTAAGGGACTCAAAGTTTTACAGCCGCCGCCCTCACGGGCGGCGGCTTTTTTGTGCCCGGATCCCCGGGAGCGCGGGCGGCGGCCGTTCTGCGCGCTGGCGCGTCGGGGCCAGGAGCCGTGGTCGGTGTAAGGTGCCAATTCGCTTGGCGGCGGCGGATGGGTTGCCCACGCTGCGCGGTTTTCCATGACTACCACCCCTCCCGCGCAACACCGCCAGGCCATCTGGATGCTGCTGCTCGGCAATCTGCTGTGGGGGGTGAGCTTTCCGCTGATCAAGTCGTTGGTGCTCCTGCAGGAGCGGCTCGTGCCGGGCGGCAGCTCGTGGTTCCTCACGGTTTCGACGATGCTGCCGCGGTTCACCTTCGGGGCGCTGGTGCTCGGGCTGATCTGCTTCCGGGCTGTGCGCACGCTGACGCGCAGCGAATTTCGGCAGGGCCTCGGGCTCGGGTTGTTCGCGCTGGCGGGGATGATTTTCCAGAACGACGGGCTGCAGTTCACGTCGGCCTCCACGTCGGCGTTCCTCACGCAGTTTTACGCGATCATGATCCCGGCCTGGCTGGCGCTGCGCGCGCGGCGGAGTCCGTCGTGGGTCGTGTGGCTGTGCGGGGCGCTCGCACTGGCGGGCATGGCGGTGCTGGCGCGACTCGACTGGCATGATTTGAAACTCGGGCGCGGCGAATGGGAGACATTGATCAGCTCGGTGTTCTACATGGGCCAAATCCTGTGGTTGGGGCGGCCGGAGTTTGCGGCCAACCGCGCGCTGCCGGTCACGACGCTGATGTTTGTCGTACTGGCCACCGGGTCGGGCGTGATGTCGGTCGCGCTGGCACCAGCCGGGGCGCCCATGCTGGCGTTATGGACGGACCCGACGTGGCTGGGCTACACGCTGATCCTGACGGCGGCCTGCACGCTGGCCGCATTCACGATCATGAACAAGTGGCAGCCATTCATCACGACGACCGAGGCGGGCCTGCTGTACTGCTCCGAGCCGGTTTTCACGGCCCTGCTGGCGCTGTTCCTGCCGGCGTGGTTTTCGCTCTGGGGCGGGCTGGATTATTTGAATGAAACCCTCGGCGTGAACCTGCTGGTCGGCGGCGGACTCATCACGCTGGCGAACGTGCTGATCCAGATGAAACCGCGAAACGTGGCGGCTTCCGCATGAGTGCTTCGTCGCAGCACACCCGCGCGCTGGCTGTGCTGGCCGGGGTCACCGTGATCACGGGGATGAGCTTTGTGCTCTTCAAGGCGTCGGTGCTGACGCAGCTGCCATTCAACGCGGGGGAGAGCTCGTGGTTTGTCGCCGCGAGCAATCTCGCGCCCCGGTTCATCCTCGGGGTCCTGTGCCTGGTGGGGTTGTTTCGCGGCCGCGTGCTACGCTTGACGCGGACGGAGTGGGCGCAGGCGGGGTTCATGGCGGTGACGTCGTTCTGCGGCTGCATGCTGCAAACGGACGGGCTGCAGCGCACGTCGGCGGCGACCACGGCGTTCCTCACGCAATTTTATGTGATCCTGATCCCGCTCTGGTGGGCGATCGTGCACCGGAAGCGTCCGACGGTGACCGTGCTGCTCGCCGGCCTGCTGGTGCTGTCAGGCGTGGCGGTGCTGGCGCGGGTGGACTGGCAAACGTTCCGCGTGGGCCGCGGCGAGGCGGAAGTGTTGATGTCCACGCTGTTCTTCTCGCTGCTACTCTGCTCGCTGAACTGGCCGGCCTTTGCCAAGAACCGCGCCGAATGCAGCACGATGGGCATGTTCTTGATCGAGGGCGTGCTGTTTGCAGTGGTGAGTGTGGCCACCGTGCGCGAGCCGGGGCATTTATTGACCCCCTATGCCTCGCCAGCGTGGCTGGTGCTCATGGTGCTGGCGGCAGTGTTGGGGTCGGCCGGGCCGTTCCTCCTGATGAATTACTGGCAGCGCTTCATCACGACGACGGAGGCGGGGCTGCTCTATAGTTTCTGCCCGGTGCTGGCGGCGTTGACGGAGACTTTCCTGCCCGCACCGCTCTCGCGCTGGATCGGCATCGACTACGCGAATCAGCCGCTGACGGTCTCGCTGATTGCGGGCGGGGCTTTGATCCTGGGGGCGAACATAGTCATTCAGCTCTGGCCGCAGGAGAAAACGTAACGGTCTGTCCTTCTGGGCGCAGCGCAGAATCCAGCCCGAGTCCGCCAAGGGCTTCAGCGTAGTCCCATTGGATTCTGCGCTGCGCCCAGAAGGACAATCATGGGAGGAGTGTAACCCATTGGGTTACACTCTCGACGTGGGTCGGGGTTTATCCCGTACAGGTTTTCCCGGGTGTCGGGCGTAAAGCCCGACCTGCGACAATCACGTCTCCGCGATCGGAGACGGTGAACGCGGCGTCCGGATGGCTGCGATGGCGCGGAACGTGACGGCGCCGAGCACGAGGGTGCCGCCGATGAGGGCGAGCCGGCCGGGGCGCTCGCCGAAAAACAGCAGGACCCAGAGGGGATTCAGGATAGGCTCAACCACGGGGATGATCACGGCTTCGAGGGCGGTCACGTGTTTGATGGCTTGGGCGTAAAAACGATAGGAGAGACCGAGCTGCACGACACCGAGGAGCAGCAACAGGAGCCACCCCGACGCCGGCAAAGCGGGTGCGGTAACGATGGCCGGGAGGCCGATCGTGAAGGCGAGCAGGTTGCCAAGGATGATGGATTCGACGGCGGAGCCGTCCTTTTGCTTCCGGAGGAGCATCACGCACACGGCAAAACTGATGCCACTGAAAGTGCCGACAAGGTTGCCGAGCACACTGACCCATTTGAGCTCGTCGGCGAAAAACAGGCACATGCCGCCCAGCGCAGCGAACATGGCCCACCAGTCGGCGCGGGAGGGCTTTTCGTGGAGCAACCATGCGCCGAGCAGGGCGACCCAGATCGGCGCCGTGTACTGGAGCAGGATGGCGTTGGCCGCGGTGGTGAGCTTGTTGGCGATGACGAACGTGACCGTGCACGACGCATACGCGACGGCCGCGCCGATTTGAACGCGGGACCAGGTGAATTTCAGCCCGCGCGTGGTGGCGACGAGGAAGAGCGCGGCGATGATCCCGCGTCCGCCCGAGACGGCGAGCGCCGGCCATTCGATCCCCTTGATCAGCACGCCGGCGAGGCTCCACAACAGGGCCGCGATGAGCAGCTGACCGACGGCGCGCGTGTGAGCGGGGTTTTTCACGCCGTAAGCGGATGGCCGGAACCGGCCGCGGGCGCACGAAGAAAATGGCAAGGCCGAGCGTGTCAGCGCGTCGGACAAGGTTCGCTCCGGACAACGCGAACCTTCGAAGCCGGATTCTTCACCAATTTGGCGGCCGGGCGAACCGGCCGGCGGACAAGCTCACCGCCGCAATTGGGGCAGATGAAGCGGAGTTTCTTCCCCGCGCACTCAAGGCAGAACGTTCACTCGAAGGTGCAGATGTAGGCTTCCTTTGAATCCGGGGAAATCTCCCGGTCGCAGCACTCGCAGTTGGGGCGGAGTTCGAGGGCCATACGGTTTGGAGTGGTGGCAAGTATGAGCCAGCCGGGCGAAAAAACGCGAATGGCATTCCGGTCGGTGTAGGTCGGAGTTTATCCCCGAAATCCGGAAAATCGGACATAAAGCCCGACCTACAACGGACAAGAGCGGCAAGACCGTTTCCCCCGTTCAACCAAACTGCCACGCAGAGCGCACGGCCCACTTATTTCAACGCGTTCAGCACGGTTCCCGGCGTGAGGAGCTCGGGGAGAGTCGTGGGGGCGTCCTGGCCGGGCTTCCAGATGAGGTTGAAGGGGACGGCGCTGCGTTGGTACTTCGCGAGCTCGGCGGTGATGGCGGGGTCCTGGTTCGTCCAGTCGCCGCGAAGGGTGGCGATGTTCAGGGCGTGGAATCGCTTCAGCACCTCGTCGTTGTGGAACACGAGTTTCTTGTTCGCCTGGCAGGTCGCGCACCAGCGGGCGGTGAAGTCCACGTAGACGATCCGGTTCTCGGCGCGCAGCTTCGCGACGGTCTCGAGGCTCCATTTTTCCCAGACGACCTCGGGTGCACCGGAGGCTGAGGCGGCGGCGCTCTTGGCGGCGGCGTTCTGCGGCCAGCCGAGCCAGACGCCGGCGGCGAGCAGCACGAGCAGCCCGATCACGCCGAAACGGGCGCGTCCGGTGGAGGCGCCGGGGGCGTTCCACCGGCCGTAGACCCACACGCCCATCGCGATAAGCACGAGGCCGAAGAGGACGTTTTGGAAGGTCTCATCGCCCGTCTGGCCGGCGAGCACCCAGATCAGGTAGCCGACCGTGGCGTAGAGCGGGAAGGCCATGAACTGCTTGAAGGTTTCCATCCACGCACCGGGGCGCGGGAGCAGCTTCACGGCGGCGGGGAAAATCGAGAGCAGCAAGTACGGCAGCGAGAGGCCGATCGCGATGGCGGTGAAGATCGCGAACGATTCCAGCGTGGAAAGGGCGAGGGCGGCACCGAGCGCGGGCGCGAGGAAGGGTGCGGAGCAGGGCGTGGCGACGACGGTGGCGAGCACGCCGGTGAAAAACGAGCCGGCGAGGCCGGATTTCGTCTGGAGTTCGCCGCCGACAGACGTGGCGCTGAGACCGATTTCAAACACGCCGCTCATGTTCATGCCGAAGACCAGCATCGCGGCGGCGAGGACGAACACGAAGGCGGGCGACTGCAGCTGGAAGCCCCAGCCGAGGTGGCTGCCACCGGCGCGGAGGATGGCGAGGACACCGGCGAGGGTCCAAAACGAGAGCAGCACGCCGAGGGCGAACATCAGGCCGTGGGAGATCACCTTGCCTCGCTCGTGGCCGGACTGATTGACGAAGCCGAGGATCTTGATGCCCAGCACCGGGAAGACGCAGGGCATGAGGTTCAGAATCATGCCCCCGACAAGGGCGAGCAGCAGGGTTCCGCCGAGGCCGCTGGCGGGCGGAGGGGTGGGTGATCCGCCTACGCCGGGCTTCGGCGTGGCAAGCGGGCTGACGGTGACGGCTGCGGTGCTGGCCGTGAGAGGGGCTTCGACGCGGAGACCGCGGAGGGAGCCATTGGCGAGCCAGCCGGATTCGGAGGTAAGGACGCCGAGGAGTTTCGTCGCGTTCTTCGGCGCGTCGGTCGTGAGGGGCACGGTGACCGTGTAGTGACCGCGACCGTCGTCGGTGGCGGTTTGCGGCTGGTCGTAGGCGGTGAGGTTGTCGTCGGAGAAGAAATAAACGTTCTTGGGCAGGTGGTCGCGCTGCTCCGCCAAGCCGGGCGAGACCGTGATCGTGACGTTCTTGGCGTCACGCGTGGCCGTGACAGTCCAACCGGAATCGGCGCGGGGCAGGCCGGCGACGGTGGCGCGAATCTTTTCGCCCCAGGCGGCGTCGGGCGCCGGCGCGGCGGCGGCGACGGGCAGGGAGAGTTTAACCGTGGCTTTGCCGGGGACGCAGATTTCCTCGCACATCAGCCAGTCGGCGTCGGCGGAGAGCTCGACCGTGGTGCCGGGTTTGAGGTCGGCGGGCGGGGTGATTGTGACCGGGAGAAAGAGTTCCGCCTCGTAGCCGTTGCCGATGATGCCGCCGGAGTTGTCCTTCAGGAGATGGGGAGCGGGCCACTGGATTTCGCCAGCGGAGAAACCGGGGGGCAGGTGCCACGCCAGTGAGGTCGGCAGACCGGTGCCGGGGTTGGACCAATAGGTGTGCCAGTGCGGTTCGTGCTCGAAGCGCAGGGCGACCGTGAAGGGTTTGCCGGGCTGGAGGGAGGCGTCAGCGGCGACCAGCGAGGCCTTCACGTGGGACTCCGCGGCCCGGGAAAGCGGGAGCAACGAGGCCAGGCCGAGGACACAGAGGCTGAAAAAGCGGGGCAATTTCATGATGGCGAGGGTGGTGAGAGGCGGGGGTCAACGCAAAGATTCCCGGCAAAGTCATGCAAGCGGCCAATTGTAAGAGGAAGGTAAGAAGCAGACGGTACCAGCCAGGCGATTTTACCGCAAATGGACGCAAATTATCGCGAACGGCAGACGGTGCGTTTGGCATTTTTTATTCTGCCCAGAAGGACAATCCGGATTCGCGTTTGTTCGCGGCTATTTGCGGGAGAAAAATTACCCCTCACGTCCGCCGCCGGGTGATATGCGTGATGAGCAGCGTGTAGAACACCAGCACAAGATCGAAAAGCGGGAGCTGCAAGGATAGCGGCAGCGCGAAGATCAGGCAGGTGAGCGGCACCCAGAGCCCGAGGTTGGCCAGTAGGGAGGGCAGGATGTGCCGGCGGTACCATTGCCCGGCGCGAAAATCCGCCCGCAGCGGCGCCCAGCGGAAACCCGCCGCATGCCAGGCATAGGCCAGCACCGTGACGACCACGGCCCAGATGGGGCAATAGACGGTCTGGTCGAGGAACACCTTGATGGCGACCGTCCGCACCTGGGTATCGTTGCCCACGCTCCAGGCAAGAAGCCGGTACCAGTAGTCCAGCTCGATTCCCTTGGCGGCCCAAAACAGGGTGAAGAATACAAAACTTTTCCACGTATAACCGGCGCGCGTCGCCGGGTTGAGGCGGAGGTAGACAAGCGGGAGGATCCCGCCGCAGAGGGCAGTCGCGAGGACGGAGAACAACAGGCCGGTTCGTCCGCGCAGCGCGGTCAGCTGCTCGAACACTGCGCGGGTCGGCGGGTGCCAGTAGTACGCCAGCACCAGCGCCAGGGCGACGGCCTGCAGGATGAAGCCGGGGACGAGATTGGCGTGTGCCGCCCGCAGGCCGGCGCGCCACGGCGCCTCATGAGGGGTCAAAGTAGACGGGTTTTCAGACATGAACGGGCCAGCATGGGGGAGGCTGGCGGGGCGCGCCAGTGTGTTTTGCCCGCAATCCCCGGTGCAACCTCCCCGTCACCTCGGCACGCTTTGGATTTTGGAACGCAATGCGTTATACTCCGGCCGTGGGCCGGCCCCGCGGGGCGGTAATCTCCTTGCCGGCCGTGGGCCGGCGCGCCAAGGCTTCGCGCCATGAACACCCACCTGAACACGCAGCAGATCGAGCATTACCGGCGCGAAGGCTTTGCGGTGCACGAGAACCTGCTGACGAAAACCGAGCTCACGGAGCTGCGCACCGCGGTGGATGAGGCGGTCGCGGCACTCGGCAAGAAGAAGGTGGCGGGCGGCGAGCACACGGGCGAGGACGGCGATGGTTATTATGACCGCGTTTTCACGCAGAAGCTCAATCTCTGGAAAATCAGCCCGGTCATCAAACGCTTCATGCTGGGGCCGGAGATCGGCCGCATGGTGTGCGAGCTGTCCGGCAGGCCGGCGATGCGACTGTGGCACGACCAGGCGCTCATCAAGGAGCCGTTTGCCAATCCCACGGGCTGGCATCTCGACAACCCGTTTTGGTCGTTCTCGTCGCACGACGCCATTAGCATCTGGATCGCGCTCGACGACGCCACGCTGGAGAACGGCTGCCTTTATTATGTGCCGGGCTCGCAGCAGATCGCGGACTTCCGCAATGCCGGCATCGGCGAGAACATCGCGGACCTGTTCAAGGTCTACCCGCAGTTCAAGACCATGGGCACGGTGGCGACGCCGGTAGCGGCGGGCGGCTGCGTGTTTCACAACGGCCTGACGGCGCACGGGGCCGGCGCGAACATGACCAACGGCCGCCGCCGGGCGATGACCGCCGGCTACATGCCCGACGGCAGCACCTTCAACGGCCAGCAGAACATCATGCCCGACCGGCTCTTCAAGGCGGCGAAGCTCGGCGACGTCCTCAACAACGACACCGAGAACCCCCGCGTCTGGCCGGTTTGAAGCGTCGGGGGCGCAAGCCTGAGGTTTCCGCTGGGCGCGCAGCGCGCGCGATCGACCCGAGCCCACGGGTCCCTGATTTTATCGCGCCCGCCGCCCGCCTTTTGGCGGACAATAGCACTTAATAGGTGACTAGGTCCGGGCCCCCGACCCACTCGCGCATCGCGCGATGTAACCCATTGGGTTACACTTTGCTGAGGGGCTAAATTGATTGGGCGGGGGTCTTGGGGGGAGAATGGACCTCCGGTCCGTTGTCTTGAATTTTGAATCAAACCAACGGGCCAGAACGTCCCTTCGCCTTGATTCAACACCGGCGGCGGGCCGATGCGACTCAAGTCAGCGGTCGGCGGGCCGGTTCGCGGCGTCGAGCACGATCATCTGCCGCAGGCGCTGGCCGATGGTTTCGGCGATCGCGGTGAGTTCCTTCGCCTCGGCCGGCGCGAAGCGGATCTGGCAATGACGCTGCCAGAGTCCGAGCCACGCGACGAAGTGCCGCTCCTCCAGCCCGAGGGGAAAATGCTTCATGGGCATCCCGCCGCCGTACCGGGCCGGACCACCGGTGACGCCCGACCAGAAGTCGGCGATTATTTCCAAATGCGCGGGCCAGTCCGTGATGTGCGCGGCGAAGATCGGTCCGATCTCGGCCTGCTGGCGCACATCGGCGTAAAAATACCGGAGCAGCTCCAGGAGCGGAGGCCGGCCGCCGATGCGGTCAAACAACGAGGACGCGGGAGGGGAAGGGGTCACGTAAAAGGAGAGTACGGTCAGATCACGTTAGCCGGTCTGCTGGAGTCAGCGGGGCAACGCGAATCCCAGCCAGATATCGGCTCAGTTTTCGCCGAGGTTGCGGCGGAGCATGGCCTGCACCGCGGCGAGATTGTGGATGGTGATCTTCTTGCCGGAAACGGAGATGAGGCGCTGGTCGCGCAGGCGTCCGAGGGTGCGGGACAACGTCTCGCTGCTCGTGCCGAGTTCGGCGGCGAGGACCCGCTTCGTGCCGGGCAGCTGGATGGCGCCGCCCCGTGCGGCGTGGCTGTGCTTCACCAGCCAGTTGAGCAGGCGGGTTTCCACGTCCTTGAGGGTGAGGTCGTCGAGCATGCCGACCAGCACGCGGAGGTGCCCGCTCATCGACCCGAGCATGCGCAGCGCGAGGTCGGGCCGGTGGCCGATGAGATCGAGCAGGGGGGCCTTGGGGAGGATGAGCACGGTGCTCGGCTCGACGGCGCGGGCGTTGGCGGGATAGCCGGTGGGGGTGGCGAGCGCCGCCTCGGCGAACGACTCGCCGGAGCGGAAAACGTGGATGACCTGTTCCTTGCCGGCGGCGCTGACGCGGTGGACATTGACCGCCCCGCTTTGCACCAGGTAGCAGCCGCGCGCCGGTTCGCCCTCGTGGAACAGGTAGTCGTCCTTGGCCAGCTTTTGCATGACGGTGAAGCCTGCGATGACGGCGAGGTCCTCGGCCGACAGCCCGGAGAACAGCTGGCAGCAGCGCAGTGTGCCAATGAGCCCGGTGAGCTTAACGTCGGCGGGGCGGGGGGACGCAGGCATGACCGGTAGAGTGATACGAGGCGGGTCGGGGAGTCCCGCCCAAAATTCCGGCGGCCGGATTTTACCGGGGCGCGGGTTGCTTGACACAGGTCAAGGCACGACCCGCCGCGATCGGGTAAGGTAGTGGCGAACCCATTTACCATGACCACTGCCACCGCCTCCTGTTTCACTCCCGAAAGCAAACTCGGCGACATCGTTGCCGCCCGGCCCGCCCTGGCCCGCGTCTTTGAGCGCCTCGGCCTCGACTACTGCTGCGGGGGCCAGCAGACTCTCGCGGCGGCCTGCGGGAGAAAGAAACTCGATCCGCCGACCGTGGCCGCGATGCTGGAAGCCGCGGCCGCGGCCACCGAGGCCGGGCCCGCCGAGGTGGATGCCGCGGGCCTGACGCTCACGCAGCTGTGCGACCACATCGAGCAGACGCACCACACCTATTTGAAGGCGGAGCTGCCCCGGCTCGTCGAAATGGCCGGACGCGTCGCCAGCAAGCATGCCTGGCGCGAGGCGCGGCTGCCGGAAGTCCACGAATGCGTGGTGGCGCTGGCGGAGGAAATGCTCAGCCACATGCAGAAGGAGGAGGAGATACTTTTCCCGTTGGTGCGGCAGATCGATGCCGCGACGCTGGGTGACTTTCATTGCGGCTCCATTGCGAACCCCATCCGCCAGATGGAGGCCGAGCATGAATCCGCCGGCCGGGTGACGGCGCGGTTGCGGGAACTGACCGACGGATTCACGCCCACGCCGGAGTCGTGCAACACGCACCGGGCGCTGCTCGCGGGGCTGGCGGAGTTTGAGTCCGACCTGCACCGCCACGTGCACAAGGAGAACAACATCCTGTTCCCCCGCACGATCGCCCGCGCCGCCTGAAGCCGGCCACCGGGGCTCAGACTGCGACGAGCCGGTCCACGGCGAGCGCGGCCAGCACCAGCGGAAGAAAGAAAATCGACGCGAGGAAAAGGCGGCGCGCCGCCGGATCGCGGTCCGGCGTTGCCGCCGCAAACTGCCAGGCGCACAGGAGAAAGGCGCCGCCGGCCAGCGCCACCGTCACGCCATAGATTGCGCCGAGGTATCCGAGCGCCCACGGCGCCAGCGCGACGGGCAGCAGCAGCGCGGAGTAGAGCAGGGACCAGCGCGCGGTTTGCCGCCCAGTGGCATCGACCGCGGGCAGCAGCTTGAAGCCAGCGTTGCGATAGTCGGCGCGGTGCCGCCAGCCGATCGCAAAGAAATGCGGCATCTGCCAAAACAACAGGAAGCCGGCGAGGGCGACGCCCGGCGCGGCCCACAGGTCGCCTGCGGCGGCATTGCCCAGCAGTGGCGGCAGCGCACCCGACACCGCGCCGAGTTCGGTCGCCCAGCGCGTGCGGCGTTTGAGCGGTGTATAGACAAGCCCGTAGGCCAGGATCGTCAGGGTGGCGACCGCAGCGGCTGGAAGGTTGACCCGCACCGCGAGCACGCCGACACCCGCGGCGGAAAGGGTGAGGCTCCAGGCAAGGGCGGCGCCTGGATGCAAGCGCCCTTGAGGGAGCGGGCGGCTGCGGGTGCGGCGCATCTGCGCGTCGGCGCGACGCTCCCACCATTGGTTGAGGGAAAGCGCGCCGCCGGCTGCCAGCGAGGTGCCGGCAAAGGTGATCAGCGCGCCGGCGGCCCCGGCCGTGGGCCGCGCGGCGCCGTAGGCCACCATCGAGGTGGTCACCGACATCAGGGCCAGCTGCGGCTTCGTCAGCGCGAGCAGCGCGCCGACGGTTGCGAGCCAGGCCGGCCGGGACTGGGCGGCCTGCCGCGGCTGGGTGAGGGGGTGGCTCGTCACGGCGAGGCGAGATCATGGCCGAAGTCCGGACCGTCGGCCTTGACCGGAATCAAGGAATCGCCCCGCGGGCCTCTCCGCGAAAACGTTGACCTAGGTCAAGGCCGCCGGCCCGGGTTTGGTATAGAAACATGCCATGCCTCCTCCCGTGGCGTCACTGCCCCGACCTTCCGTGCTTGAAACATCGCGGCCGTGCGCCGGGTTGACGGACGCGGCGGTGGAGGGCAACGCGCCGGCCCGGGGCTGGTTTTTGCTGGCGGTTGGCAGCCTGGTGCTGGCGGGCCTGCTCTCGCTGACGCTGGTCGTCGGCCGGCTGCCGTTCCTTGGCTGGCTGTTTACGGACCCGCTGTTTTTCAAGCGGGCGCTGGTCGTGCACGTGGACCTGGCGATCGTGGTGTGGTTTCAGGCCGGCACGCTTGCCTTCCTTGGGCTGGCGCTCGGTCCGCGGCTGCACCGCGGGATGACGTCGGCCGCGCTGGCGCTGGCGGCCATGGGCGTCGCCGGGATGCTCACGGGCGCGTGCATGCCGGGCGCGCTGCCCGTCCTCTCCAACTATGTGCCGGTGATCGACCATCCGGTTTTCTTTGGTGGGCTGGTTTGCTGGTTTGCCGGCGCCGGGCTGTTCTTCAGCCTGGCGCTGGCAACTTCGGCCCGCACCGATGCCAAGGCGCTGACGCCTGACGCCGTAGTCGCACTGCGCGCTTCGGCCGTGGCCAACCTGCTCGCCCTGGCGACCTTTGCGGGGGCCAGCCTGACGACGCCGGCCTCGGCGCCGGCGGTGCATTACGAACTGGTGTTCTGGGGCGGCGGCCACGTGCTGCAGGCGGCCAATGTGGCGGCGATGCTGGCGCTGTGGCTGCACCTGCTGCACCGCTGGACCGGCCGGGCCGTGCTGACGCCGGCCACGGCCACCGCGCTGGTCGCGGCGCTCGTGCTGCCGCAGCTCGTGATGCCGCCGCTGGCGTTCGCCGGCACGACGGCCACGAACTATTTTTCGATGGCGACGCACCTGATGCGTTGGACAATCTTCCCGGTGGTGACTGTCGTGCTGGCCGCGGCCGCGGTGCATGTGTGGCGGCACCGCGCGGGGTTGAGCTGGCGCGACTATCGCTTCGCCGGTCTCGCCGGCAGCGCGACGCTGACGGTACTGGGCTTCATCCTCGGGTCGCTGATCCGGAGTTCGAGCACGCTGGTGCCGGGCCATTATCACTGCGCCATCGGCGCCGTGACGATCGCGTTGATGACGGCAGCGTATGAATTCTCCGGGACGGTCGCGCCGGTGGCGGCCCCGGCTCCGGCCCCGCGCCACGCGCGCCTCCAGCTGCTGCTCTTCGGCGGCGGGCAGGCGGTCTTTGGCCTCGGGTTCGCGCTGGCTGGGGCCTACGGCCTCGGCCGCAAGCAATACGGCAGCGAGCAGCACGTGCGCTCTCTCGGCGAATATCTC
>Ga0114958_10000151_pt1 | contig 57375 bp, 78 predicted proteins | sample C_130208_EF_Meta_FD_89577 | JGI IMG/M metagenome (GOLD analysis project Ga0114958, IMG submission 89577) | Freshwater microbial communities from Lake Croche, Canada to study carbon cycling - C_130208_EF_MetaG | ecosystem: Environmental > Aquatic > Freshwater > Lake | place: Lake Croche, Canada... | reverse complement strand
GCGATGGACCTTTAGAACTGTATCTCTCAGTGCTGACCGCCACCTCAATCACGGCTAGCGCGTCCTATGATAGCGGAAGCAACTACAATACGGTTCAATGCCGACCAGTGAATACCGCGACCATTATTTTTCAGACGGCAACATTAAACGCAACAGGTGTCTATGAATGCCCAACGGGCACGAATTTCAAATTAACTCAAGTCGGAGCTGGTGCGTCAACAGTGAAAGTCGCGCTAAAGCGCATTCCCACTGCTCTACTAGCCAGTCGTTTAACTACTGCGGTTTGCTCTGGAACATCATCGGCGGGCTGTGCCACCGTTGTTGGCAGTGTCGCCGCAACGGCAAACTCTACTTCCGGTAACTGGTTTGGCGTCACGTCTTTGAACCAGCTTTACAATGGTAGCACGACTGACCTTGCAAAATCGGCCAGTGCCGCAGCGTCGCTCAACACAGGTATTGGTGTTGCCGCTGTCGAAGAATCTGGCCGGCCATACTGCCACATTTCGACCGCGACCACGACCACATGTAAAAGCGGGGCTGGTTTTCTACATACTTTGACAGTGAACACTTTGGGTACGGTTGCTTCTACTGCGACGATTTACGACAACACAGCGGCTTCTGGCACCGTAATCGCCGTTATCAACACTTTGGCAGGGCAAACCAGTTATCGCTATGATGTGGCCTTTTCGACTGGCCTGACTGTTGTGACGACCGGAACCGCCGCGCCAGATATTACAATTTCCTACCGTTAATGCCGCGCTCATGCGTGGCTTCCAAAGGCTAGGCTTATGGGCAGGCATTATCATTTCAAGGCTGGAAGTTTCTACCGCGTTGATGATCGGACGGGTTTCCCGCAACGATCCGAGGTAACTCGAAAACAATGGAATAATTTGATTGTCGATGAGGCGCGCTGGGAGCCTCGCCAGCCTCAAGATTTGGTGCGCGGCGTCAAGGATTTGCAAACGGTCCCTGACGCCCGCCCGCTGGCTCCAAACCATTTCATCGGCCCTGTTTATGTGCAGATGAGCGCATCGGCAAATGTGGGAGCGACCCACGTCTATGTGCAATATCTGACCGGCCTGACCGTCGGCAACAAGATCGGCGTGATGATGAACAATGGGGTCGAGTTTCCGACAAAACTTTTGTCGATAGACGGTTCCGGGGAATTTATCGTTTTGGCCGCGCCGTTGCCTTATATGGCTGCCAGCGGAAACCTTGTTTGTGATTATGGGATACCAGCATGACGACCAGCAACCAGTCAAATTGGAACCCGGCGGTCACAGACATTGTGGCTCAATCTTTGCGCCAGCTTGGTGTAATCGCCGAAGATGAAACACCGACCGGCGCGATGTATCAAACCGGCATTTTCCAGTTGAACTCGATTGTTGCGGCGGTGCAGGCAACAGGAATGCACGTGTGGACACAAGAGGAGGCTATCCTCTTTCTTCAGCCCGGTCAGGTGCGCTATGAGATTGGTGGCCCGGGAACCAATGCGAACACTTCTGATTCGAACGAATGGCAAAAGTTGACGCTGACGGCATCTGCGCCGACTGGCGCGGGGTCGATTACAGTTAATACCGCGCTTTTGGTGACGAGCGGGCAAAACATTGGCATCATCCTCGACAATGGCGCAACATTCTGGACGACCGTAAACGGAGCGCCGGCTGGCAATGTGGTCACGCTAGCCGCACATTTGCCTTCTGCTGCGTCAAACGGCAATTTTGCGTTGGTATATACGACTGCCATATCTCGCCCCTTGAAAGTGCCCGCAGCGCGGCTCCTGACTCTGCAAGGGCTGAACGAGACGCCTATGGGGATCATGTCGCGGCAAGAGTACATGGACACCCCGAACAAGTTTTCTCCGGGGACACCGACGCAATGGTTCTACACCCCCCAGCGAGATCGCGGCATTTTCTATATCTGGCCATCGCCAGTGATGACAGCGTGGGCAGTTCGCTTCACATGGTATCGCCCGTTGCAAGACTTCTTTTCGCCGGCTAACACTATCGACTTTCCGCAGGAGTGGATTGCGCCGCTGATGTGGGCGTTAGCTAAAGACTTGATCGGCATTTACGATGTGCCGCCAGAGCGCCAGCAATTTATCAAAATGCAAGCGGACCAGTACGCAGACCTTGCAATCAATTATGACCGCGACAGCGAGCCTATCCAATTTGGCATGAGCTGGGAAGCGGTGAACAATGCCTGAAATTGTCCTCGCTTCTGAATTTGCAGTCAGCCGCACACCGCAATTGGTGAACACGCGGCTGCTCAATTTTATGACCGAGCGGCAGCCGGAAGAAGCAGAGGGCAAAATGCCGCTGATTGGTTGCCCTGGCACATTGTCTTTGAAAAGTGTCGGGCTTGGGCCGCACCGGGGAAGTTGGAATTTCAATGGCGTGATCTATACCGTTTCCGGCAGCGAGTTGTGGTCCGTAGCTAAGAACGGTGCGGGAACCCTTGTTGGTATTGGGATCAGCGGCACCAATCGCGTTTCGATGAGCGATAATGGCGTACAATTGTGCATCGTTAACGGTGTGGCTGGCTGGATTTATACCGTGGCCGGGGGGCTGGTGTCGATCACATCGGCGGCATTTTACCCAGCGAACACGGTTTCATTCACGGACGGCTATTTCATTTTTGACCGCGTCGGAACAAACCAGTGGTTCCTATCAGACCTTTATGATGGCCTGACCTATAACGGCTTGGACTTTGCCTCTGCCGAAGGGCAGCCGGGATTTGTCACCGCGACTGTTCAAAATCTGCAATTGGAATTTATTTTTTGCAGCTCGCACATTGAGATTTGGTATGACGCCGGCACCGCAAATTTTCCTTTTCAGCGGTATTCGGGTGGTATCATCAATTATGGGTGTATCTCACCTTATTCAATCATCAAACAAGATGGCGCAATTTTCTTTTTGGGTGCTGACCATGTGTTTTACCGATTGCAGGCCAATGCCGCGCTTCGGGTTTCGACGCACCCTATCGAAACTTTGTTGGCGAAAGCTGACAACATTACCAATGTTTTTTGTATGACGTTCACATGGGAAGGTCACAAGCTTGTATTTATGACCGTCCCCAGCCTGAACAAAACTCTGTGCTACGATATATCAACAGGCAAATGGCATGAGCGAAATTCGGTCGATGCTGATTATATCGACCTTGGTGCGTGGCGCTTTTCGACAGCGGTTGCTGCTTATGATGGGGTATATTTAGGCGACAGTTTAAGCGGTGAAATGGGTATCGTTGATTCGGATATTTTTACCGAAATCGGCAATCCCATGATCGGCTTGATTTGGTCGATGAACCAACATGCTGACCGGCGGCGCATTTTTTGCTCGCGCCTCGAATTGCAAGTGCAGGCTGGTGTTGGCCTCACAACCGGGCAAGGCTCTGACCCGCAAATTATGATGCGTCGATCGATTGATGGCGGGATGACATGGTCAAAAACGCAATTGTGGCGATCTATGGGCATGGAGGGTGAATATCTCAAGCGCTTGCGATGGATGGCGCAGGGCCAAGGGCGACAAATGATGTGGGAATTTGTCGTTACTGACCCAGTGCGACGTACTATCATTGCGGCCTACGCCGATATAAAGGCGGGCATGGGATGAGCAATCCCTCGTTTCCGCAATCTGCGGGTAATTCACCGCCCCCGGTATTTGGGCTTCCTTGGGCTACGCTAAACCAAGATGGCACAACGACGTTAACCCCGCCGGCTATTCAATTTTTGCAAGAGCTATGGGCTTCAATTCATGGCACTGGCGGCATAGTCGATGTGACAGAAGCCAATTCCCCCAGCCCCGGCGGCATTCAAGCTATTGCACTGGCGCTGATTAACGATGTGGCCGCAGCGCTTGCTTTGCTTACCCCGCCTGCGGTAGCGCCGCCTGCTGCGCCTGCTGCGCCTGCTTTGACCTCGCTGCCATCGTTACCTATTTTGGCTTCTGCCCCAACCAGTGCGCCCATATCAGGCCAAATGTCGCGCAGCGAGATCGAGGCCGTTGCAATGCTGGCCAGAACACCTGCAAGTGCCCCCCAGCCTAGCTATGCGGTGATTTTTGCAGACTTGCCCCCTCCTGCCTATGATGGGCAGCGCGCCTTTATTACCGATGGGTCCGTTGTTGCCGCCGGAAACTTTGGAACGGTTGCAGCGGGCGGCGGTGCGAATCATGTCCCTGTTTATTGGGAATCGGGCGGAAGCCAGTGGCGAATTGGTTAGGGCTTTGCCTGCAAGCCTATTTGTGATAGCGAGAATGTGAGGGCGCAGACACCACGCTTTCCAAGGTCCAGCCGGCCAAAGGAAACAAAATGTCTGTCACGATCCAACCCCTTATCCAGTCGCAACAGATCGCCAATGCGTTCACCGCTTATTTTACGGCGGCGGGCTATACTCGCGTCGATGCGATGACGCTCTATAATCCACGCGGAAATGCGGCGGAATTGGTTACGATTGAATGGGTGCCGTCTGGCGGTGGTACGGGCGCAGCCAGCATCATTGTCGAACAGAATTGTTTGGCTGGTGTGCCGTACAACATCTTTGCGCTGATCGGCCAGACGCTTGCTCCCGGCGACAAGATTTATGCCAAGGGTGCTACAGGTGGTTTGGTCAACCTTTTTGCCTCTGGCACAGTCACGAGCTGATGCCGCCGTTTGTGATCTTTGCTTTGCCTCGGTCGCGCACCGCATGGCTATCGCAATTCCTCACTTATGGGGATGCGATTTGCGGCCATGAGCAATTGCGCCACATGCGTAGCGTTGACGATATTAAGGCTTGGTTCGCGCAGCCGGATATTGGAACGGCAGAAACATCCGCAGCGCCGTGGTGGCGGCTGCTCGACCAGTTTGCGCCGAACGCCAAGGTGCTAGTTGTGCGCCGGCCAGTTGAGGAAGTGGTGGAAAGCCTCATGCGGCTGCCCGGTGTGGCGTTTGACCGTGCCATGCTCACAAGCCGGATGCAATATCTTGACCGCAAGCTTGACCAGATCAAGGCAAGGGTGCCGGGGGTGCTATCAGTACGCTATGCTGATTTGATCGATGAGGCGACTTGCAAGGCGGTTTTTGAGCATTGCCTGCCTTATTCCCATGATCGCCTGCACTGGGCGCGCTGGGCGGCGGTGAATGTGCAATGCAATATGAAGGCCATGATGCGCTATGCCGCTGCCTACGCCCCCGCGCTGGAGCGTTTGGCGGCAATTGCCAAGCATCACACACTTGCGGCTATGGCTATGCGGGAACCTGTTGCCCCAGAAGGCTTGACGCTCCAGACCGAAAGCTTCGACGATTGGGTGGCGGGAGCCGAACATTTGTTCCGCGACCACATGGCGATGATTGGTGAAAACCCGGCCCAATGGGAAAAAACCAACATCCCCTACATGCGCCGGCTTTACGAGCATGGCGCGATGCAGATCACGACCGCCCGGTGCAATGGCCGAATGTTTGGGTATCTGATGACGGTTATTGGCGAAAAGTTTGATGCAATTGGGATTGTATCGTCCGAGCATACCACATTTTATGCTTCGCCTCTTTTTCCGGGCCTTGGTTTGAAATTGCAAAGGCAAGCTGCGCGGGTTCTCAAAGAGCGTGGTGTCAGTGAAATCCAAATGCGTGATGGATTGCGCGGAAATGGTGGTAGGATAAATGCCATTTACCGCCGCATGGGCGCGCAAGATTTTGGGCATCTTTACCGACTTGATTTGGCGGGGGTCCAGTAATGGGTATCGGTGCGGCAATCGGCATTGGGGCGCTTGGCAGCGCAGCGGCAATTGGCACTACAGCGGCTGTTGTCGGAATTGGATCTACAATTGCCAATTCAGTTATAGGTAGTAACGCGGCAGGCGATGCGGCGGCAGCGCAAACGCAGGCAGCAAACAATGCCACGCAAACGCAACTGCAAATGTATGACCGAACGCGCAATGATTTGTCGCCGTTTATGACGGGTGGCAATAATGCGTTTTCGCAACTCGCCAACATTTTTGGCTTTGGCGGTGGCGGCCAGCAAACAGGCATGACCAGCCAGCTTGGCGCGGCGGGATCGAACCCCAATGCCATGACGACAATCGACATTCCCGGCATTGGGCAAATCCAAGTCCCAGTTTCTGCGCTTGGTGGTACGCAACCCCAGCAAGGGACGACGGTAAACGCCAACAATACCGGGCAGCCCAACCCGCAATTGGCAACCCAACTGCTTACTCAAATGCCGGGTTATCAGTTCGGGCTTGGCCAAGGCATTCAAGCTCTCGACCGAAGCGCGGCATCGCGTGGCCTCACGCTGTCCGGCGCGCAGCTTAAAGATGCCCAAGCCTACGGCCAAGGTTATGCCCAGCAACAGGGCTGGCAGCCCTATGTGTCAGCACTTCAATCCGCAGCCTCGCTTGGCGAAAACGCTGCGGCGGGCGTGGGCAATGCGGGAGCGACGGCGGCGGCGAACGCGGCGCAATCTCAATTGCAAGCCGGCCAATCGCAAGCGGCGGGCATTGTGGGTTCAACAAATGCTTTGACCAGCGGATTGAGCCAACTCAGCAATAAATTTAGCAGCTATGGAACGCCGCTTTATGGTTCCGGTGGAATTGTTACGCCTACTAATGGTTTATATAACAGTGCAGGTTCAACGATTGCGGCAAATCCATCTATTTTCTGATGATTATAGGGAATTTAACATGAAAAAAATTAAAAGCATGAAATCTGGCGGTAAGCGCGGTGGCGGGCATATCAAATCGCTCAAACGCTCGACTGCGGCTGCAACGGCTTTTCCACAATCTCCAATGGCGTTCCCGCCGATGGGGATGCCAAGTGATCCAAGCATGGGTAGCACTAAACCTGCGGCTCCAGATCAGGGTATGCCATCGGCACCGGGCGGAATGCCTTCTCCCGGCGGCATGATGGGAGGCTAAGTCAATGGCTGGTTATGGCGGACAGTTCGTGGCTTTGAACGTGAATACGCCGTCCGAGAGCCAACTTGCGGCGGCGCAAGCCTCGACTGCCCAAACGCAGTCGCAGGTGGCGCGGGCGACTGCGCCGTTTGATGTTGAGTATAGCAAGCAGCGGACCATCGGCGCGCAGCAAACCAACCAAGACAATGCGATGACATTGACTGAAAAGCTGATGCACAATACGCTGATGGATAAGATTGTCGCGCAGCGAACTGGGCAATCGTCGCCATTGGCCGCTGCGGAATCTGCGTACCAACCAACTGCTCCGGCCACCAGTCAAAATACGCTTCTTGATCCACGCGTCGAGGAGGTAATGAGATCCGTTGATCCCAGCGACCCGGCGCAAGCGGCTGTATGGGATGCGAAAATGCTGGAACTTTCCAAAGAGGTTCCGCAAGCAGCGCAGTTTATTGGGCATGGCGACAAGGCCAAGGAATACCGCGAGGCCGCTGCATCGCATGGTGTTCAGTCGATTGTAAACAATCCCAGCCCCTTGGCGCAAGCCCCAGCTGCCGTTTCGCCGCTTGCCGCGCTTGGCCAAACGACAAGCCCTGATCGGGAAGTTTATGTGTCGCCGGTTACCGGCAAGCCAATTCCTGCCATGACCGAATTTGCCATTCGCTATCCCAAGGAAGCCGCTGAGGCTATCGCAAATGATGGGATGATGGCTTATAACAAAACGGGCAATCCCGTTTACCTTAAGCGCTATGCGCCAACCATTTATGAAAAACTGGCAACCGCAGAAAACACGCTTAGTGATGCTCAAAAAACCGCTCTTGTGACCCAGCAAAGCACTATGGGATCGCTTGGGCAAAACGTCCTGACGCAGATCGCGCAGTATGGCGCTAATTCCCCAGAAGCTGTTGCAGCTTTGCGCGAATCTTTGGCCATCGTCGTCAACCATAAGTGGATGGCACCGCTTGTCGCCCAAGATTTACTGTCTCGACCAATCGACCAGATGACTATGTCGAAGATCATTGGATGGACTGTACAAGCCCAAACCGTCTCGCAATATATGGATAATAGCGGCCAAAAAGCGGCAAACGAGGCCAAAGCTCGCGCTCCGTATACGCATTCATATTCGCCAGTTGGTAACCTCCCAAGTGGAAATCTTGGCCTTCTTAATAGTCAAACTGGGGAGGTCGCCGATAGCGGTGTAGCCGTTAGTAAGCAAAGTGCCGGCGCGATAACGCTTGAAACCAAAATAGCTGGCGCAAAAGCCGCCGGCTACAACGATAAGGAAGCCTATGATATTGCCGTCGGCATCAAGCCAATGGCTCCTGACCGGCAGGTTGTGGCGGCGCGGGGGATGGCTATCCATCAACAAGACCTCGCCAGCATAAACAATCCCGGCCAGCCGTTTGATATTGAGGCTGCGTATCGGAGCAACTTGGCCACAATTCAAAATGCGGGCGCTCCAGATCAAGGCGGTTCACCATCTAATAAAGGCGGAAACCACACTCAAGCACAACGTCAAGCTTATGCTCAATATGCCGCATCAAAATCACCTTTCGGGTCTGCCGATAAACCTTATATTGTTAGCACAGTGCAGCAAGCACTTTCCCTCCCTCAAGGTTCATGGTTTATTGCGCCTGATGGCAGGAAGCTGCAAAACAAGGCTCGTCACTAATGAGCGATTGGGATCAATTCGTATCCGCTGATAGCGGGGATATTCCTATTGATGACGCAACGGAATGGACCCCGCCGCCGATCCCGACTGGCGTTGGCACTGGAACCCCGCTCAAAGGGCAAGGCGATCCTAAAGACAACCCGTTTTACCAAGCCGCGACAGGCGATTGGGGGCGTGGAGAACAGCCTTCGGGTGGCGCACAAGGCTTTGCCCCGTCGTTTGCAGGCAAGATAGACTACAGCGCCGCTGCGCCCAAATATGCCAATGCTTTTCAGGATGTCGGGTTTTCGGGTAACGTCATTGCTGGCCTGATGGGTAACGGCTTTGCGGAAAGCGGTTTTGATCCACATGCAAAAGGCGATGGCGGTGCTGCGCGTGGTGTGTTCCAGTGGCACCCAGATCGCGCCGCTGAATTTCAAAAAATGATGGGTATTGATGTGTCGCAAGCCACACCGATGCAGGTCGCGTTGTTTACAAAATATGAGATCGACCGTTTGCCGGCGGCAAAACGCGCTGCAATTTTGAACGCGCCAACACCTGCCGCCGCTGCCGTCGCAATTGACCAGCATTTTGAGCGCTCGAAAGGTCTAGCCCGAGGCAAGCGCATGGCAGCCGCAAATGCTTGGGCTGCTGCGCATGGTGGGAAAGTCGATGATGACTGGTCGCAATTCGCGCCCGCCAAAGATGCCCCCAAATCATCATCTGATCCTTGGGCGCAATTCGCGCCCGCCGCTGCCGCTCCGGCCAAGCCAAAGGGCTGGTGGGGAACTTTGGGCGATTATGGGACTGAATTGGGGTCGGCCCTTTACCAAGCTGGCGCTGGTGCGTCTCAAGTTGTCGGTACGGTTATAGATTCGCTAACTGGTACACCAGCCCTATCAGAAGGCTACACCCTTCTTGCGGAGAATTTGAAAAACAAAGCAAAAGAGACGGCATTAAAAAACCCTACCCTTGGGCAAGAAATTATGCACGGCGCAATTGGCTCCGTGCCTTTGCTCATAAATCCAATAATAGGTGCAAAAGTCGCAGCGGGTGATAGCTATGATGCTCATTATGAAGCTGCCATTCAGGCGCAAATGCAAGCCCCCAACGAACAGGCATATTGGGATACTTTTCACAAAGGTAAAAACCAAGGCATGTCAGATGAGGCGGCTCTAGCATTCGCAACCAAAGTGGCAGAAGCAGCACCCAAAAGGCAACCAAGTGCCAAAGAAATAGAAAAAGCTCAAATTATAGCGTCGGAAGGTGCGGTTGTTTCCGGCGCGGCTATGTTGATTCCGGGCGAAAAGATTGTTGGCGGGATCATTGGTAAAAGCCTTGGCAAGGCTGGTATGCAAATTGCTGAAAAAGGGTTGGCTAGAGTTGGCGTGAATGCGGCCTCTCGCATAGGTGGAAACGCCGCTATCGGTGGCGCTATGACTTTAGGTGATAATGCGGTCGCCCAGCAATATGACCCTAATCGACCACTTTTTCATGATGTTGGTAAGCAGGCGCTAATTATGGCTGCCGGCGGCGAACTTTTGCATGGTGGCATTGCCCTTGGTAAAAAAGCTACAAGTATGGCGGCTGATGCAATCAGAAAACGTGCAGCCAAACCAGATCCATTGAATGAAACTAATGCCGGTGAGCCTGATTTTGCCAACATGAAACAGGCAAAAAAACCGAGTAAGCCGGCCAAAACCCCGTTTGAGATGCCGCCAACGGATGCAATCGAGAAATACCGCGACGACAACCGCCCCGTGGCCTCTGAGGCGCTGCAGGTGCGCGCTGCGGAGGCTGGGGTAGATCATGCCCCAGATGCGCCACATGACACCCTACTGGCCGATGTGATCGAACAAGAGGCCGATACTGGAGCGCCAAGCCATGCTGCAACCAACGAACATGAGGCCCAAGCTGAACAACTCCTCTCCCCCAACGACATCGTCGCCCTCAATGGCCACCTTGAGGTACTCTCTGGAGGAAAGCAAAGCGAGGGTAGCAGCGCTGGAAAGGTATCTGACGAAAGGGACGTTCGATCCGGCGCACAAGATGCGGCTGGAGAACGCGTTGCGAATCCAGAAGGTCGTGGTGCGGGAGCGCGAGAGGCTGCTGCGGCTGCATCACCTGAACTGAATGCGGCGAAGCTGGAGCGCACAGCAAGCGGAAAAGGCGTAACCCTAACTGGCGCAACGCCAGAGCAGATTGCCGCGATCAAGGACGCGCTACCTGACAATGCCAAGGTATCACCGGGCAAAGACGGCGCGCTTCTGTATTCGGCCAAGCATGAAGATTTAATCCGTGATGTACTGAACAAGCCGGCCACACCTCCCCCAGCGGGGGCGGCTGATGTTGTTGCGCATACCGAACAGCCCGCTCTTGCGCCCCATGAGCAAGCCGAACTTGCCGCGCTCAAGGACATAAACGCCACCGGCCAGTTGCATGACGACGCCGATGTCGAGCGTATGATGGACTTGGCAGCAAAAGAAAAAGCTGCGCCTGTGGCTGCCGGTGCCGCCGAGGCTGCGCAACCAGCCATTGATTATGATGCACTTGCGCGCCGCCGCGCCGAATTGCTTGGCCGGGATGTTTTGCCTTCCGATCATAAATTTGTGGATTACATTCGCAATAAAGATTTTTGGGCGCTGCGTGATATGCTGCGTCCAGACAACAAAAAGTCGCGGCTGATTTTTACCGAGGCAACTGGCATCAAGCTTCCTAGCGGCCTTGCTACGACACGTGAAGTTTTGCGTGAATGGGCTGGGATTACTAAAGACGAAGTGGCCAAAGCTGCGGCTGACCATGAAGCAGAAATTGAACGCGGAATTGCTGAACGCAATCGCAAATTTGCAATTTCGACTGCTGAAAATATGCGAGTCCGTGACAGTTCTGGTAATGAGATGAGCGCACGTGAATGGATTGATGCGCGCATTAACGATGGTTTTGATCGCCTTGTGAACAACAGCCGGGGGCCAGTGCCAAAATGGAATTTGGCCAATGATCTGGGCCAAGGTTTCCCAGTCAAAAAAGAATTGCTCGATTATGCCCGGATTGCCCTTGAAGGCATAAATCCGCGTCAAGCCACAGATGAACAGATGGCTGCGCATGAAGGCATTTCTCCCGATGACGTTCGAGCCAGCAATTATCTTTTCTTAAAAAATGCTGATCGACCAGAACGAGCTAAGGCTGATGGTGCTGAGGCTTTTGCGCGTGGTGAAGAACGCCGGCTGCCCAGCTATTTGCATGATATGGGTTCCGCTGTTGGGGAGGCGTGGTATCGTGGATGGGATCAAGCCAACTTAGCCAAGCCATTGCCTGATGCCGCCAAACCTACACCCGAAGCAGCGGCCACCTCAAAAGCAAAACCCATAGGCAAAAACCTAGAGGGCCATGATGTTTTTGAAGATGCTAATGGCGTTCGCTCTTATTCCCGCAATGGCATTCGCCATGAAGAAACGGTTAGCTTAGTCCCGACAAGGGATCAAGGCTATGTCGCCAGCGTAGATACTTCCAAACGCAGCGACCAATTTTTAACGGCAGAGGAAGCCGCTGCGCGCAAACCTACATGGGGATCGCAAAACAAGGGCGTGAGCATTGATCGCGCTGCCGAGGTGCGCCGGTTGCTCAAGGAGCGCATGAACCGTCTTAACGCGGGGATCGACCCTGAAACGCTGTTGCTGGGTTCCGAGCTGGCGGCTTTCCATATTGAGGCTGGCGCTCGTAAGTTTGCAGATTTTGCGCGGGCGATGATTGGCGATCTTGGGGAATCGTTTGAAAAACTGCGCCCCTTCCTTCGCCATTGGTATGATGGTGCAAGGCATGAGTTGGTTGATCGTGGTTTGCCAACCGCCGACATGGATAGCCCGGAGGTCATGGCGGCAGCGTTAAAAGATTTTGCGCAAGAAGCCGAACAAGCGCATAATGTCCCTAAGGAGACAGACAATGCTGGGGATGCAATATACCCGCCAAGCACTGGACCATTGGAAACAATGGTGTCCGAAAATGTACCAGAGCCTCAAGCAAACGGGGGAACTGAACCGACAGGCGCAATTGGCCAGCCGGACAGCAGCGAACCAAGTAGCGCAAATGATGCGACAGGGATTGTCGAGGGAGGACGCGGAGGAGTTCGTTCTTCCGCAACTGATAAACCTGCCACCGGAGCCAGAGGTGGAAGAAAGAATCAACCGCGAGTAAAAGGTGAGCCTGTCGCGGAAACTCCCGGCGAAGAAGTCATCGCTGCCAACAAGGTGATTGAGAACTCGACACCAATCAATGTGCCCGCTTCGGATTTTACGATCAGCGATGATGTGAAACTGGGCGAAGGCACCGAGGGTGTTAAATTTCAAGACAATCTCGACGCGATCAAGACGCTCAAGCGGCTGGAAACCGAAAACCGTCGGGCAAGCCCAGAGGAACAGCGCCAGCTTGCGCGCTATGTCGGCTGGGGTGGCTTGAAAAACGCTTTTCGTGTGGCTGGGGCCAAAGAGGGCGAAGGTGTTGCCAAAGGCTGGGAGAAGCGCGTTTCTGAGATTGAGGAATTGTTGACGCCTGACGAATTGAAAGCTGCGCGTAATTCTACGACCGCTGCGCACTATACCAGCAAAACCGTTGTCGATGCCATGTGGAAAGCTGCTCAAAAGCTTGGCTTCCGCGAAGGGGCGATCCTTGAGCCATCTATGGGAACTGGCAATTTTCTTGGCTTGATGCCTGAAAATTTGCGCGGTGGCAGCCGGACCTTTGGAGTCGAGTATGATGGCCTGACCGCCCGCATTGCCAAAAAGCTTTACCCAAATGCCGATGTTGTTCATTCGGGTTTCCAACAGCTTCCGCTGCCCAAAAATCAATTTGCTCTTGCAATTGGCAACCCACCCTTTGGCCGGGAAAGCCTTTATTTTCCGCACAACAGCGCGCTTAATGGCAAGTCGATCCACAATCAGTTTTTCCTTGGGTCGCTTGATGCGCTGGCACCGGGCGGGACTATGGCAATGGTGGTAAGCCATAATCTCATGGATGCGCTCGACCCAAGCGCCCGCAAAGAAATGGCGCGGCGCGGTAGATTTATCGGTGGCATTCGTCTGCCTGACACCGCATTCAAGGAAAATGCGCGAACGTCCGTTGTGACCGACATGCTATTTTTCAAAAAGCTGACGGAAGATGAACAAGCCGTAGCCGATGCTGCGATCAAAGTTATGGAGGGCGGCGAATACCCAAAGGGTCATGGACAGCCTGCGCCCTATGAAATTGACCGAGCGTTGCAAACTATGAACGAGTGGGTGCCTTCCAGTACCATTGACGATCCCGCCGGTTCTGGTGAGCGAATCAATGCTAACCCGTTTTTTGTAAGCCGCCCTTATATGGTTGTGGGCGACATTAACGCGACGGGCACTATGAACGCTCGCGCCGATCTGAATGTGACGCTGGCTGACCCTTCGCAGTTTGAAAGCTTGCTCGACCAAGCGGTTTCCAGATTGCCGGAAATTGCACCCGTTAATGGAATCGCCAAAAAAACTTTGCGGCATTATCAGGTCATGGCTGACGCTATGCGCCTTTCAGCCATGCGCGCTGAACCCGGCGCAATTGCAATCGACCTTGATAATAAGCTCAACATGGTGGTCGATTTTGATGCAGGTGAAATGGGCAAAGCGCTTATGCGCGAGATTCCCTTGACCGAAAACACCCCATTCCCCGCCGACTATAATTACACGATTGATGGCAAGTGGCAGCGCGCAACCAACACTTTGGGCGAGGATGGAAAACCGCTTAAAGTGGTCAAGGAAGGTGGAAAGGTCACTAACCGAAACCAAAAAGAACTTGTCACTTACCAAAATGAAAACGAAATTCCGCCCAAAGATCGCTGGGGCAAAGACCGTGTAGCGATTGTGCGTGACCTTTTGCCGGTGCGGGATGCCATCAAAAATCAAATTGTTTTGGAATCATCCGGTGCTACTGATGCGCAAATTGCCGCTGGTCGAAATTTGCTCAATGCTAAGTATGATGCTTTTGTAGCCAAACATGGCGCGCTTAATGACCGAAAAATAGCAAACCTTGCCGATGTAATGCCAGATGGTGGACTGCCTTTGGCAACTGAAAAATATGTTGATGGAAAATGGGTCAAGTCGGACATTATGAGCCGGCGCGTGACAACGCCGCCAAAATTTGCGGAACATGCTGAAAATGCCAATGATGCGATTTCAATTGCCTTATCTGAGTCTGGTCGAATTGACATTGAGCGTATTGCCAAACTGCTAGGGACCGATGTTCCGGGGGCCGAGCGTGCTTTGTCCGAAGGTGAGACGCCGAGGGCATTTTATGACCCAGAGACAAAACGCTGGGAGCCGCGTGATCTTTACCTGTCTGGCTTGGTCAAGCGCAAACTCAACATGGCCCGCGCCGCCGGCCTCGATGCCAATGCCAAAGCGCTTGAGAGCATTATTCCAGAAGATTTGACGCCCGATCGAATTACGCCGATTTTGGGCAGCAATTGGATTCCGCCAGACGTTTATGCTGATTTTCTAAAACACCTTGGCTACCATAACGCCCATGTCAGCTATTCGGAATTGACCAACGCTTTTACCGTTTACACCGACGGCAAGCCTGCTGCTGAGTGGGAAACGTCAGCCAATGCTCACAATGCTGATGCCATTGTTGACAAAATTCTTAACTCGAAGGGTTTGAAGGTAACATTCAAAGACGAAAACAAGAAAACGCATGTCGATGAGGTTGGCACCGCCGAGAGTGAGCAAAAAGGCGAGGAACTGGCCAGCGAATTTCAGGATTGGGCATTCAACAATGACGAGCGCCGGGATCGGTTGGTCAATATATTCAATGAAAAATTCAACAGCCGATTGCTGCGCCAGAGAGATGGTTCACACCTGCAGCTTTTTGGCAAAGTTCCTGACGCCGTAATCAAAATGCGCCGGCACCAGATGAACGGCATCTGGCGCGGGATTACTGATCCAGCCGTGCTGTATGACCATGTTGTGGGAGCTGGCAAAACCTTTACAGCCATTGCGCGCATTATGGAGCGGCGGCGCATGGGCATGTCGAATAAGCCGCTTGTAGTGGTGCCAAATCATCTAGTCGAGCAATGGGCAAAAGACGCGATCAAGCTTTACCCCGGCGCAAAGATTATGGCAGCGGGCAAAGCTGATTTTGAGCGCGCTAACCGACGGCGATTGTTTGCCCGGATTGCAGCCAGTGATTTTGACATGGCGATTATTGGGCATAGCTCATTCAATTTTATTGACCTCGACCGGGCAACCGAAGAACGGTACATCCAAGATGAACTGCAATCGGCACATGCTGCTGTCATAGAAGCAGAAAAAGCTGCGGCAGAAGCTGGCCAGTCTGGTTTTCGCAAACCTTTCGGTGTGGCCGAGGCTGAACGGCTGGTTAAAAAGCTGGAGGAACGGTTGGCGCGTTTACGTGGCGGCAACCGCGACCGCCTGCTATCGTTTGAGCAAATGGGAATTGACGACCTCACAATAGACGAGGCGCACGAATTTAAGAACCTCGCCTATTCCTCACGCCTGCAAGATATTCGCGGGATGGGCAATAAGACTGGTTCGCAGAAGGCTATGGACCTTCACTTGAAAATGAGGGCAATCCGCGAACGGCACAATACGTCCATCGCTTTCCTGACCGGCACCCCAATTAGCAATTCTGTTTCTGAAATGTACCTGCTTATGCGCAACCTTGTGCCGCAGGAATTGAAAGAAATGGGGTTGGAGAATTTTGACGCATGGCGCTCTATGTTTGTCAGCGCCGGAACCGAGTGGGAGCCAACAGAGGCGGGTGGCGTCAAAGAGGTCAATCGACTTGGCCGCAACTGGGCAAATATGCGCCCATTGATGGATTTGTGGTACTCGGTGGCTGATGCCGTTACGAATGACGACATTAAAGCAGCTTATGCCGAAGATAACCCCGGCAAAAAATATCCATTGCCTGATACCAATTCGCAACGCGCCAATGGCCGTGACCGTGAAGTTGCGGTTGTTCCACCTTCTCCGACCACGCAACGCATTCTGGAAGAGGTCGTGCGTGGGTTCGAAGAGCTGCCATTTGAAAAGGACCCCAAAGCTCGAAACATTGCTCGGTTGAAGCTTATGGACCGTGCGCGCAAAGTCTCGCTCGATCCTCGCGCTGTTGATCCAACCATAGATGTCGGGGACGAGCGCAGCAAACTGGCGACAATTGCAGACCGCGTTGCAGCCACATATAAGAAATGGAACTCAGATAAAGGCACCCAGATTATTTTTCTGGACCGATCTGTCCCTAAATCGAAAGGCGATGACAAAATAATTGCGGCCTATGATGCGGCCTATGGCAAGCTCATGGACGCGGTCAGCAAGGGCGACGAGGACGCAAAAGCTAAAGCTCTTGATGGTTTGGAAAAATTCAACCCGAACGAAATTGAAGCAATGCGGGTTGCGCAGGCCGGCGGGTGGAATGCTTATGATGAACTGAAAAAGCTACTCAAGGCGCAGGGCATCCCCGAAAGCGAAGTCGCTTATGTGCAAGAGGCCAATACCGATAAACAAAAATCTGATCTGTTTGGTAAAGTAAACCGTGGTGAAGTGCGCGTTCTTATTGGGTCAACGCAACGCATGGGGGCTGGTACGAATGTGCAAGAGCGCTTGGTTGCGCTCCACCACGGCGACACGACTTGGAAACCATCTGACATTGAGCAACGCGAAGGACGTATTGTTCGCCAAGGCAATTCTTTGCTGGCTAAATATGGCGACGATAAATTTGCCGTCGATGTGATCGCTTATGTGACAGAGCGCAGCATAGATGCAAAGATGTGGGACTTGAATGCCAAAAAGTTAAAGGCAATCAATGGCATCCGTAAATATGACGGTGCGGACACTATGGAATTTGATGATGCCGAAAGCGTCGGCATGGCTGAAATGGCGGCACTTGCGACCGGCAATCCGCTAATGATTCAGCGCGTCGAGTTGGATGGCGACATTAAAAAAATGCAGTTGCAACAACGCTCTTACAATAATCGCATCAACGCGCTGCGCAGCAAGATTGCCAGCAATGTGCGTCAAATGGCTAATGGTCCGCAGCGCGCCGATATGTACGCCCAGTTCGCGGATGTGCTGGAGGCGCAAAAAGCGCGAGTGCAAGCTAATTCCACACAGCGCATGGCTATGGTCGATGGCAAGCCCTACAACGATGTTCGGGCCGCAACTGATGCCGCGCAGGCTATTATAGCCAAGTTTCGCGCCAATGATCCAAAAGCGCGGTTTTCAATCGACATTGATGGCGAGAAAATTACTTCTGTCGATGGTGTGGATAATGCAATCCGAAACAAGCTGGGAACGCCAGATTTTGAGGGTTCGCTTGGCGACCAGCAATTTATTGACACCAATGATCTGGCCAAAGCCATTGGGGCAAAGGCGGTAGAGTCGAAAGGCAAAAAAGAATTTACGATCAGCGGCGTTAGCATTGATGGGATGCCCGCTGAGATTGATGTGGGTGAAAGTTTCGGCAAAGTCAGTGCGTCTATTTCGGTTCTTGATGCTCAAGGGCGCGAGGTGGCGCAATACAATACGCTGACAGATGCCTTTACGCCGTCCACAGCACGAGCGCTTATCAATAAAATTCGTGAGCAAATGGACCCAATCCGGTTTCGGTCGGCGGCAGCATACGAGCAACGAAAGGTTGAGGCGGCAGCGCAAGAGCAGGAAGGGCTTCAAGCGGAAGTCGCAAAGCCTTGGCCAAAAACTGATGAATTGGCAGCCAAGCGCGAGCAGCTGCAACAGGTCATCACCGAATTGTCTGGTGAGAAGCGAAGCGATGAGACGCAGGCCGAAGGTGATGCCAAGCAAAGCATTGCAGAACCGGGTAGCGAACAACTTTCTGCTTCTCATGCCGATATGCTCGACCGGCTGCGCGAGGTCGGTTTGGAGGGCAAAGTTGCGCTCAAGATCGTAAAGAGCCTTGGCGGGCCGGCTGGCGAGTTCCATCGCAACGTCATTACCATTGCAATGGATGGGCCGAGCGCAATGCACGCTTTGAACCATGAAGTTGTCCATGCGATGCGGGGTGCTTTCACCGATGCGGAATGGCGCGCACTGTCGCGGGTGGCGACTGGAGATGCTCGGTTGATGGCCAGCATCAAGAAGCGATATTTTGAATTGTCTGGCGAAGATCAGGTCGAGGAAGCGGTGTCCGATCTGTTTGCTCGATTTGCAACAGGTGAGCGCCAGCCCGCCGGCCTACTCCTAAAGGCGTGGGAGCGGATCAAGGCTATCTTTGAGGCCATCGGCAATGCGCTGCGCGGCAACGGTTTCCGCACCGCAAAGGACGTAATGCGCGCCATGTCGAGCGGGGAGATTGCCTCGCGTATGAATGACATGACCGAGGCTGGGGCTTTGGACGCCAGTTTTGCCCGCCAGAGCCGCGTGGAGCGCGACGACAAGGAAGCCCCTCGCACCGGTCCCGGCGGGATCATTACCAACATCCTTGGCCGTGGCGTGGATAATGTGGGGCATAAGCTAGCCGAGGCAGCCCGCAAGGCGCTGCCTGATCCAGTGCAAACCGCTTTGCATGAAGTGCGGATGGGGCTTGACCCTATTGCGGAGGGTTCCGACCGGGCGCAAGGTGTGGCCAAAGATTTTGCCAATGCCAAGCGCTTAGCTGCATATCAGTGGGGTAAGCTTGACGAATGGCTGGTCAAAAACTTTGATGCGGAATCCCGCCGCCGGATGTGGGAAGCTGCGGACGAGCAGGGCGTAATTTTACGCCGAGGCGATCAGCCGGGACCGAATGAAGGGCTAAACCGTTTGACGGATAAAGAGCGTGATACCGTTCTTGAACTCCAGCGCCGAGCTGATGCCAGTTTTAAGGCTGCCCAAGATTTAGGCATGGTAACGGGTGAAGGTCTGGAATCCTATGTCCCGCGCATGATTATTGAAATGACTGCCAGTGGGCCAAAGGTGATTTCCAAAACCACTTCGAAACAGGAAAGGCGCGGTGGCAAAATTTCGACCACAACCGGCCAGCTTCGCCAGCGCAAATATGAAACGGTAGAGGAGACGGAGGCCGCAGCCCGCGCCGCCTTTGGGAATGGCGTAGAGGTTGTGCGCGATATTAGGACACTTGGTGTTGCGACGCAGCGCCTCGACCAAGCCATTGCGGGGCGTACCCTTGTTGAAAATATCAAAACTATGAGCAAAGACACCGGCGATGTGCTGGTGGAAGAAGGTTCCACGAGCAACCCGCAGTCGTTCTTTACGATGCCCGATGAGCCAGCACTGCAAACATGGGGTGTGAAATTTGTTGAGGACGCGGAGACGGGCAAGGTTGTTCCAGCGCTCGATCAGAATGGCGATATGATGCCTTTGTGGATCAGCAAAGAGTTTGAAGGGCCATTGAAGGCTGTGCTGACCGGGCCGAGCAGCGGAATTGTTCGCGCCATCATGGACATTAAAGCCAAGCAGATGAGCATCATCATGTATAACCCGGTGATGCACAACGCGGTGATCTGGGGCAAAGCTATTCCAGCCGATCCACTGGGTGTCCTGTTGCTCTATCGCTATTTTGCCGGCAACAAGGTCCGTAATGACCCCGCGCAGATGAGCCAAGCGATTAAAGATGGCATGGACCCTATTGGGGGTCGCTATTTCAATCAGGACATTGCCGGTATTGCTTCTGCGGAAGGGCAGGGGATAAAGGCCGGTCAATCGTGGACCTCGCAAATTCTCGGCAAGGGTGTTGATTTGTTTTCGCCCACGGCTGGCGAGGCTACGCGCCGCGCCATCGACAAGTTTGGCGACGTTTGGCACAATACGCTTTTGTGGGATCGTATTGCAGATTTGCAGGCAGGCCTTTACGCTCACTTGCGCGAGAAGGGAATTAAGGCTGGCCTCGACCCGGTAACGGCTGGCCGAGAGGCGGCACATTTTGCCAACCGCTATGCGGGCGCATTGCCGATGGAGGCGATGTCTCAAATGGCGCGGACCACAGCAAACCTTCTGCTATTCTCGCGTTCGTTTACTTTGGGTAATATGGCCGCAGCAAAGGATGTTATCGGCGGTTTGCCGTCGGATGTGAAAGCACAAATTTTGCGTGATGCTGGCCCCCTGATGCTGGACAAAGCGCAAGGGCGTACCCGTCTTAAAGCGGCAAGTATGCTCCTGATAGAATCGGCATTTTCGACAGTGAGTTTGGTGCTTGCGGCCCATCTTGCTGCATGGCTGGCCGGTCAAATTTACCAAGCTCCAAGCGACAATGAAAAAGGAAAAGAAGGAAGATTCCTCATTCGCTATGATGAAAACGGCACAGCGATCTATGGCCGGCTGCCAACAGGTAAAGTGAACGAGGATCAAATCGGCTGGGTTACGCAGCCACGCGATATAATGCTGCGAAAACTAAGCTTTTTGGGTAAATTGATGTACGAGGTTGCAGCTAATGATCGCGGGTTTGGGCACAAGCTTATCGGGCCAGATGACAAGGGGATTTATGGCTATGGGGCTGTGATAGGCAGGCTTGGTTACGATGTAATAATTGGTACGTTGCCGATGAGCCAATACGATGCGGTCAACGACTATTTCCACGGCACCGGAGACAAGAAAAGCGCAGCACTTGCCGCGATGCTACCTTTGGCTGGCATAACAATTAGTCCCGGCGCACCCGGCGGTCCCGGCATGGCTGACATTTACAATGCCAAGGAATCGCAGCGGTTTAGGTTTGATGAGGCTAAAGCTGAAATTGGAAAAATGATAAAGCGAGGCGATGTTGCTGGAGCGCGGCAAAAAATGAACGAGTTGAAAGTCGCACCTTCTTTGCAATCCTACATTATTCGGACGACACTAAACCCGTCGTTCCGCATGAATGGAAAGCAAGTTCGAGATTTTATGCGGATTGCTACACCTGAACAGGTCGAGAAGTTTCGGGCAGATCAAGCCGCGATGGCCAAAAGGAAAGCACAGCAATAGGGCCGTTCTCATTTCCGTTTTGCTGTGGTAGAGAGTGTTTGAAAGCGCCAGTCACGCGCCCCAAATTGATTGGAGAACGCCGTGACTGGCTCGCGCTACGGAAACCCATACGGCTATGCTTACACGCCCAGCGGCGCTCCCATTCCCGGCGCGTTGCTGAATTTTTATGTCAGCGGCACCAGCACGAGAGCGCCAACCTATTCGGATGTGGCGCTTACCGTGACAAACTCGAACCCCGTTGTCGCGGATGATTCGGGGACGTTTCCTGATATTTTCCTTGTTTCCGGCAAGTCGTACAAGGTTGTTCAAACCTATCCGCCAGAAGGGGTGTTGCCGCCGGTTGAGGTTTGGGCTGCTGATCCTGTCTTTGGCGCATATGAGAGCGCGCCGGCTGCGTTTGTTGGCCTGTTTACAAGTCTCAACGGCACCGCAATGCCTGCGGGCGCAACTGCGGTTATCACTTCCGGCTTTTCGGTTGAGGGCATTGGCAGCGCTCGATACACGCTGTCTGCAAATCCTTCGGCGCTACCCGCGATTGGGCAAGGCAAGTGGTGGTTCTATGATGCCGCTGGCAACAAATGGGCGATCAATGTTGTCGATCCGATTGTCGATATGTTTGGGGCATTCCCTGATGGCGTGACGAACAGCACTACCGGCATTGAAAATATGTGGCAGTATTGCCGGCTTGGTGCGGCATGGCTTGCGCCGATCAATGGGCCAAGCGGCGTTATCTTGCCATCTATGAACCTGCAATTGGGTGCGGGTAGCTACATTTATTCCGGCACCGGGCTTCTGAACGACAACAGCAACGGCGGCACCACTAGCGCGCCGGTCAACGTCTGCGGCATTGGGCGCGACCAGACACGCCTGACGATCACAAGCGCTTGCCATTTCATTACAGCCAACGCCGCCCGATCCGCCTATGTTCACGACCTAGAAGTGATCGGCGGGTGGTCGTTTATTTATTGGAACAGCACCAACGGCCTTGTGACTGCCTCCAAACCGATCTTTGAGCGGTGCAATTTTGTCGGCTATTCCAAGTTTGCGATTGGTTCAGACTCTACAGATCACCCCGGTTTACAGGTTGAGGAATGCAATTTCGACGGCACCCCGACGACTGGGACCGTGGGGGCAGGTGGGACCGGGGCAACATTTGGCATCGCGTGGTGCGGATATTGCGATGAGGTGACCGGCCAAAACAACATTTTTGGTGGAAACGCAATTGATGTGAAATTGGGCGGCGTCAACGGCGTCAGCGGAAGTTTCCGGCTGTCGCGCAACGGCTTCTTTAGCGGATCATATGTGACTGGCACATCCAATCGGATTGCTGCGATCTGGATCGTTGCGCGCACTGGGTCCGACAACAGTGGCTATGGCGGCGTCATTGAGCAAAACAAGTTTGGCAACGAGCAACGCGCCGCCCATGGTGAGGGCAATACGCCGCGCATTCTCTTTGCGTTGCCAGACACCAGTGCGACAAATCCTGTCGATCAATTGCCTTCTTCGTCGCTCATCAATGGCTACGTTATGGGGGTCAACATTTCGGGCAACACAATCGCGGGGTCGTCGGGTGAGTCTGCGGGCATTATTCGCTCTTACGTTACCAGCGTGGCATTCAATTTCTTTGCGTCAAACATTATCACCGGCACCTATCCGGCCTATTACATGGAGTATGGGTCTGCGGTGCAAACTGCCGGCCTATTTTCCGCAAACAATGCCTTTGTGCCGTATATTGAGCCTGTGTCGCCCGCGTTCAACAACGACAGCGGGGGCGGTCTGCCATTCTGCAACATTATCACCTTTGTCACGCCTTTGGATTTTGCCGCCGAAGCACAAGACAATACCCGCACGGTGCTGCTTGGTGCCAAAGATTGCGGATACCGACTTCTCGCGGCATCTTCGGGCATCGGGGCCGCTATAAGCGGCGGCTCGTCCACAACCGTCGTGGATGCCCGAGGCATGATGACGGCGCGGCAGTTCGTTGGGTCTAGCAAATATGATAACGTCTATATCAGCAATGTTTCGGGCTATGACGCGAATTTTCCGTTGTGGGCCGAAATCGAAATCCGCGCCGCTACATCCCGATCCCTGTCTTTGGTCCAACTTGACCTTGACCGATACAGTTCATATGCAGCCGGCGACCGCAGGCCGATCAAACTTGGTTCGACATGGCGCACGGTGACTGTCCCCGTCAATTTCAGAGCCACGACCGGCAATCTGTCGATTGCTGTGCAGTCATCTCCGCTAGATTTTTCGGCTGGCGTCCGTGACACCTTTCAAATCGGTAACATCCGGGTTTACCAGTCGCAAACGCCGCATGATGGCATTATCTCGCTCGGCTATTATGACCCTGCCGACGCGACTTATAGCTACCCTACGGGGATGCCCGACAAGGTGGTATATGTCACCAATCTGACGGCGCAGCGCGATCTGGTGCTGCTCAACGCCAACCGCCTGCCTGGTGATCTGGTGAGAGTGGTCCGCGCTGATGCGGGGGCGTTTAATGTGCTGGTCAAGCCGGGATCTGGTGGCGCTGGCGCTATTGCCACTCTGGCTGCGGGCCAGCAAGCAATTTTCATGTTTACCATAGCTGGCGCTTGGATACGGATTGAAAGCGGTGTCATTTAATTTTTTAGAGGCGTGGTTCTATGAGTGAAGTTTCTGAAATTAGCAGCGTCGTCAGTGCAGGTGTGGGTGTGGCTGGCGCACTTGGCACAGCAATTTCATTTTTGTGGGCTAGGGTGGAACTTACCAACAAACGCACAAAACAGGCGCTTAAAAAATGCGAAGATCGTGAAAATGAAGGCCGAATTCGTCATCATCAACAATTAACTGTGATTGAATTGCTTTGGCAAGAAATTAAAAGGATCGCGCCGGAAGCTGATGTGTTAAAGCGGGCGCGCAAACTTCTTGATGCCATGCGGCACGAAGAAGGTGTAAATCAGTCGCGCAGCCCGCTGGATGGGCCTGATTGAAGGAGTAAACGAAATGGACCAGACTATTGCAAGTGGTGATGATCCTGCCGCTGCCCAAGCAGATATTGCACAGGTTATTCAGCCTAGCGCTCTTGCCGCAAGTGCGCAAAACAACGCTTTGCCCATAACAGATTTTACCAGTCAGCCCCCCCCAGCATCGACTCCAACATCTCTTACCGGCAACCCAGTGATCGACACGGCAATCCGGTCGCTGATTATGATTCTGGGCAGCACCATTTCCACAACCCTCATCAGCTACATGGCAAAATATGGCATCACCAATGACACGGTAACGTCTCAAGTCTCGATATTGGTAGGAACTATCCTTAGCACCATAGCTGCGGTCGCCGCTGCCGTGTGGAGTATGAATGCCAAGCATTCATCGGTTACCGCCCTTGTCGATAATGCCATTGTCGCGGCCTTGACTGGGCAGGTTCCCGATGCCGTGAAAGCTATGGCTAATTCAAGCCAGAAAATTGCTATCCACATGGCTGGTAAATAGGAGAAGTCCATTGAAACGCATTATTGCCGCCATCGCGCTTTGCTCATCCGTTCCTTTGGGGGGATGCGCCCTTTTTACCCCCAGCCATATTGCAAACACAGCGGCCAGCGCTGCGGATGCTGTCGGCGTCCCTGCTCCAGCGATAATTGCCAATCGTACTGTTCTTGACGAACATGCGCTGACAGCCTTGGAACTGGCGTACAAAGCTGAACGATTAGCGCTTGAGACGGCTGTTGATGCGGGCCTGCTCAAAGGTGGCAATGCTACGACCGCATCAACCCTCGATAACAGGGCATATGGCGCGTTGAGCGCAGCTCGTGCTGCATATAGTGCCGGGAATGCCGCAACGTACTCGGCGGCGCTTACGCAGGCAAAATTGGCTATCAGCCAAGCTCTTGCAGCTATCAAATAAAGGTGACAACCATGAACCTCACATTTCTTCTCAATCTCTTGAAAGTGGTCGGCTCGACCATTTCCCAAGCTCCGCAGTTTATCGCGCTTTATCATGAGGCTGTCGCTACGCTGCATCCGGCAGATCAAGCCACCGCCAAAGCGGCGCTTGCAGATATTCAGGCCGCGAATGATGCAGGACACGCAGCGCTGCAAGCCAAACTGGCAGCCGCCGCCAAATTCTAAAAAAAGGCCCGGTGTTGAAACCGGGCCTCAAAGGTGGGGAGAGAATAGCACCGCCAAGTGCCAATACGCTCTATAGCAAGCTATCCTTAGCCAGTCTAGTAGAGAGCTTGCTTTAGATCGTCGGAAGCAACGCCAATAGCGCCGCAAAGTGCAGAGGCAGTTTCTTGCCGCAGCCGATAAGCGTCTGACCACAGCGTCATGTATTCCTGACTGGCCTTCTTGGCCAATTCGACCGACTGGTTATTGCCAAGCCGCTCTTCAATTTTGACACCAATTTCCAAATCATAGCGCTTTGCCCTTGCAGCATCGAATGCGCGACAGGCGGCGTTGAATGTTTCAGCTTCGGGTATCATTGGTGCTTTCCTTCACTGGTAGGCAGGCTTGCGGCCCATGCCTCGGCATCGGCGCGGGCAATGCGCGTTGCGGTGCCAAACTTGCGCAGCTTAAGCGGGCTATCAGGCTTCGCCGCCTCGCGGTAAAAGCTGGTGCGGCCAATCGAATATAATTCCAAAAATTTTTCTACAGTCATAAGTTCAGGTATCATTGGTATTCTCCTTGGTTTTACTGATCAAAAAGGAATTGAATCTGAATCGTCCAGATCATCACCAAACCCGCCATGCGCGCCGGGGGAAGGCTCTTGCGCCCGGTTGGATGAGTTATCACGATTGCCGCCGGTTGAACTGCCTTGCGGACTATCAAGCATGGTCAAGGTTCCATTAAACGGGCGCAGGACGATTTCGGTTGTGTAACGGTCGTTGCCCTGCTGATCTTGCCATTTGCGAGTTTGAAGCTGGCCCTCAATATAGACCTTGCTGCCTTTTTTGAGGTAGCGCTCGGCTACGCCAATCAGCCCATCATTGGAAATGCTGACACTGTGCCATTCAGTTTTTGTTTTGCGCTCACCGCTAGATTTTTCCTTCCAGCTTTCAGAAGTCGCAATCCGCAAGTTGCAAATCCTGCCGCCATTGGCAAAAGACTTAACCTCCGGGTCTGCGCCCAGCGCGCCGATAAGTATGACTTTGTTCACTGATGCAGCCAAAGTGGCCTCCTATTATTTGGTTGAACGCATTGCGGTAACAGTGGCGATCACATCTTCGACGCGCTCCCACTTTTCGATTTGTGAGTACGGGATTTCGTCAAGGCTAAACTCCTCCTCCAGATCTACTGGGATTGTAAACTCCTTGGTGACAGAGCAAAGCCCCAACTCCGAAAGGAATGCGTTGGCGTCCACCATGTGCTTGCGCTCAATGCTAACGCGCCGAGTAATGACGGAAATCACTTGGCTTTCTATGGCAATCATACGGCCTCCATAGGATAATCACCATCTCGCTCCAATCGCTTGCGGCAAGGTGCGATCCAGTCGAAAAATGTGCCGTCATCATTGTCGCCGGCAAACCAGACAAGCCACGCATAGGCGGTCGCAGTTGATCCTTCCGGCGCAAGCCGCCCCTTATGCATCACAACGCGCTCGGTGAATTGAAGGACAAAATTCGGCGGTTTGACCGAAAATAACCGAGCATAGCGCCCCTGCCCCTCAAGAAATGCGGCGCGGACAATCATCGCCACGCCATGATCACTTGATGCCAGCGCCCGCTCAATAAATTGTTCAGCCAGCTTGAACGGTGGGTTGGTTATGGTCCACGAAACCGTATCAGGAACATTGCCCCACAGATAATCCCGCACTGGGAAACCAGCGCCATAATCGTGAACGTCCGATGCCTCGACGGTGCCAAAATACTCGCGCAACGGCTTAACCATATGACCACGATTGGCAGCAGGCTCTCGACAGGTAGAGAAACCACGGACAGCGCCAAAGCCGTCCATCCGCTCAAGCAACGCCCTCGTAGCCCAAGGCGGAGTAGGGAAATCGTCCAAACTATCGTGCGGCTCGGTGCGTTGCTGCATCACGGCGCTGGATCGGTTCTGGCTCATATCACTTCATATCCCTTAATCGCCGCCGGATGGTTCTTGATCGCCCAGTTGCAGCCATATTGCCCATCCGCCGGCCAGCCAGACGCTTCTTTGCCAACGGTTGTGTAACCGCCCTCAAGAATAACGTGGACGCGCTTGCCCTTTGCCATGCCGGGAAGGCGACCGGGGTTCTTAAACCATGCCATCATCCTGCCCTTTGCTTTGATTCTTCCATGAGTACCTGCGGCTCGACACCGAGCGCCTTTGCCAGAACCGCTGCCGCATCATCCACATATTCGGCGCGCTGATGTTCAGGCATATTGGCAAAAGATATGCTCGGATATTCGTAGTCGATAACCTCGCCAGTTTTACGCGAGACAACCGGCTTGGCATGGCCGCTCTTTCGCAAGAGCCATTTGTGAAGCATTCTGGTCGTCATGCCGCCCTCAAATGCGTCACTGATGTTTTCGAGAACAATCTTGAGCATTACCCAGTACCAGCCCATGCGCTTGATGTTGCCTTGGGTGCGCTTAATCTCGACGCGAACCATTGAACCATCGGTCAACGCTTTCAGCGCATCGCTGGCAGCTCCGTTCAATGGGCGCAGGTTCCCCAGCGTCACCTTGAACAACAAAGGCTCAACATCATCGGCCATTGCTATTCCTCTGACCGATATTTTGCGACCAGCGCCGCAAGTTCATCGTTAAACTGATCCACAGCATCGGATAAACGCTTGATATATTCTTCGTCGCGGTATGCCCGCTTGATGAACGGCGGCATTTTGGGCCAATAGCAGATCAGGTCCACCCATTCGCGTTCTGCTACCCAAAGCTGCCCTTGGCATTGGGCGCGGTGGTCGGATGGGAATTCGCCAGATTCGAGAACGCCGATCATCAAATGCGGGAGTTTAGTTTTAATTTCCAGCATCCCATTTAAGCCAATCAGGCTATCAGGGGAACAGCCCTTGGGGCCATTGGTGATAAAACCGACTTGATCGACCTCGGTATTGGTGAAGAACGCATAATACAGCCGCGCCTCATCCTCCATCGAATGACCGCGCTCCATATGGTGATTGGAAAAACTGTCCATAGGTTCATCGGTGATGATTTCACCGGCCAATTTGTAGAGGTAGGTACGCCGAGTCAAACTTTCGCCGCCACCCTTCCCCTTGGCCAGAATAGTGCCAAACATAGAAGCGGTAGGAAGCCCGCGCCGAACAGCAAACCATTCTGGTGTCCCCTGCTCCATATCATGCACAATCACTTTGCGGCATCCTTGGCTTTAGCCTTCAAAGAACGCTTGGCGCTCTCAAAATGGCTGGCCGGCAAATCCGAAAGGCAATCTTCTGGCCCTATGGCTTTTTTGGCGACGAGATAGTCGAGAAACTTTCCGCCGTCGGTCTGGGTGTCACTGATAAGCTTTTGCAGTTCGTCATATTGCGCAACCGATATGGGGTGATCTTCACCAGCCTTGCGCCCATCGTCATCCTCGCCAGTCGAGGTGATATTCAAAAGGGCAAAGGCGGTGTACCGCTTGCCGTAGCTGGTGGACGAGCCAACCGCCTGTACCGCGTTTTTGCTCCCGCTGGTGTCTGTGGGGAGGGATAGCGTGGTTTCCTCGCTATGGCCCGCCTGATGCGAAAGAATGCCGGTGACGCTGATCTGATCAGAAGTCCGCTCGACGCGAAACCGCAAGGCAAAGCCATACTTGCCCAAAAGCGGGCGGATTGCCTCATTCACATCTTCCCACAAAGCATAGGTAGATTGTACTTTTTCATCACGACCCTTAATGCCGCCGCGCTCCCTGATGACTGGCAGCAAGGGCTGTAGAGATGCAAGGGCAGAATTAAAAGCGATGACAGCCTCGCGGTCCTGAACACGCTCCTGCAAAGCAATCAGTCGCTCCATCTTGTCGAGGTCAACGCTTGGATCGCGGGCGGCGCGGGCGATCACATCGAGCAGGTTTGCCGGCTGATCCTGAACAATCATTTCAGTCGGTTCTCTGACGGTCAATTCGGTCATAACAATTCCTTTATACTGGGCTTATCCTCGCCCCCGCCAGACAGGGTCAGTGAACTGGCGGAGGTCCGGTAAGGCCAGCGCTTCTCAATAAACGCCGGCCTCGGCCACAGGCAGGATGGGGGTGGGATGGCCCTGCCTGCGGTTTGCAATTTCAGAAAATGCACCCTCAACAATATGCGGGTGCGGCTTCCATTGCCCATGCCGCTCATCACCCAGCCACAAGGCAAGGATTGCTTTTGGGTTTGGCGTTGCCTCAATGTGAAATTTAGGAATGCCCATATAAACTCCTTGGCGGTATCGCCGTTTTCTCGGCTTAATCATTACCATTCCATAACTTCGCATGAGGCGCAACAGGAAAAGTAAAAATGCAAAAACAAAACTTCGCCTATTGCGTCGATCTCCCGCAATGTGTACGCTCTTGCGAGATAATTCCGCCAAAAAGGGCTAGATATGCGAACAACCTATAAGCGCCGCCTGTATGAAAAGCTTGACCCTGAAGCGCCGGCAAACATCGTTATTGCCAAGCTGGGGGGATTGAACGCGGTGCGGCGCGAGACTGGGCTTGCGCCCTCAACAATCTGGGGTTGGCAGAAGCGCGGTATCATCCCGCACCCGCGCATTCCTATGTTAAAGGATGTTGCCCGCCGGCTCAAGGTCAAGATCAAGGACGGCGATTTTTTGCCAAAGGCTTTTGTGGAGCCTGTCGAACAACCAATCCCCGCCGAGGGTATCGGCCAACCAAAGGACTGACCATGATTGAAGATGAAGCATCGAATGTTGCTGTGGAAGAGGCTGCAAGCGCCCCAGTTGAACCTGCCGCCGAATCGCCAGCCGAACCCGCCGTCGAGATTGCGCCTGAATTGCCAAACGATCCCGGCGCAGTTTCACCGGCTGATGCAGAGCCAGTCGAGCTTGCTGATTTTGATGTGGTGGACGGCAAGTTTATCGTTGCCCTGACTGACGAGCAAATTGCTGAATTGGCTCACGCAGCCATGATCGCTTATGGCCAGATCGCTGGTGACACTTCAATTCCGACATGGGGTTTTCTCGCGACTGATGTACAACAATCGGCAATTGATTTTGTTGTTTCGCGCCGCACTTCGCGTGACTGTGATTGCACCGTTGAAGACAGAATGCCTCACCGCATCTTCTATGCGGTCGTTGATGCCTGCCTCTGATTTCCCAAGAGGGCCGAGTTAACGCTCGGCCCCGATGATGAAATTAGAAGGGTTGCCTATATGATAAATGTAAATTGGTTGCGGAATGCCGCCCTAGAGCTACAGGCAATGAATGATCCTGATTCCCATACCTATTATTGTTTATATTTGAATACGGATTCATTCATCCTGCAAGGAAAACGACTTCCGGGAGATCGCAAGGTTTGCGTCGGCTTTGTCGAGGTCGATGGCGCTAAGGAAAACCCATTCCCCAAAGCCATTGTCGATCTCAAGCATCTGATGCAGGGGTTGATTGGATAATCCAGTAAGACGAAGGAGAATGAAAATGACAACAAACACTGACGACCGCCTGCGCCTTCTCATCGAGCGTGTGGAGCGTTTGGAAGAGGAGAAGAAGGGCATCGCTGATGATATTCGCGATGTCTATGCCGAGGCCAAGGCGGTGGGGTATGATGCCAAGATCATGCGCAAGGTCGTGGCTTTGCGCAAGATGACGCCGGATGATCGCGCAGAAGTAGCCGCTCTTTTGGAAACTTATGGATCAGCATTGGGTATGGACCTGCAAGGCTCACTGGCTTTCTAATGGCTAAGTTTTTTGCCCGCAAGACGGTGTGCCTGCATGGGCATAACCACGCCAGCAAGGCCGAGGCTGATCGTTGCGTCGCTCTGCACCACATGGAGGCTGGGGGAAAGATCAGCGGCTTGATGGTCGAGCCAAGGTTTGTTTTCATCGTTAATGGCCGGCACCTGAAAATGCGCAATGGCCAGTTCATGCGGTACACGGCTGACTTTGCCTATCAGGAGGCCAGCCAGAAGGTCGTGGAAGAGGTGAAGGCCAAAAACGGGTTCATGTCCCGCGATGTGCCGATCAAGCTCTCCCTGATGGCTGCCTGCCATCCTGATATTGATCTACGAATAATCAAGTGATAGAAGGGGCGGACGGGGGAGAGTTACCAGCTCTCGACCCCGCCCTTTACCATAACGCTTAGAAGGAGCGTCTGGCATGTCTGCTTTTAACCCCATCGCTGGGGAAACTCAAGAATCAAAATCAGCCGATGTGGCTTGGGTTGAGTATTCAGCACTGATGCGCGCCGTTCGTGATGCGCCCAGCCTTCGTGATGATCCCCGTTGGGAAGCTATGAAGTCCGAAGCCTATGAACGCTTTGTGGTTGTATTTGGTTCCGCCGCATGAACGCCGCCCTCATAAATATCGGATCCGAGGCTGAATTGCTTGGCGCGCTTCTGACTGGTAGCCATGTTGATGCCATTGCGGATGTTTTGACAGATGCCGATTTTGCCGAGCCGGTGCATGGCCGAATATTCGCGGCGATTGTTCGAGAAGCTTCCTTGGGGAAAAAGGCCAACCCCGTCACCATCAAAGGATATTTTGAGGGTGATGAGGCGCTCGTAACGCTTGGAGGGTTGGGGTATCTTGCGCGCCTGACCCGCGAAGTCTCATTGATTCCGCCAAAGCAACATGCCTTGACGATTGCCGATCTAGGCCGCCGCCGCCGGATGCAGGCAGGCTTGACCGTGGCAGCCGATGCTTGCGCCGATCCAAATGCGACCGCCTCCGAGATTATTGCCCATGCTGATGCGGCTTTGGCTGATAATGGCAATGACGCGATCCACCAGCCCACAGGTGGCCAGTGCTTTGATGAATTGTTCGTCAGTCTGGAATCAAAAATCGTGGGTGTGACTTGCGGCCAAATTCCCTCTTTCGATAAGCTTGTCGGCCCTATCGAGGCCAAGCAATTTGTCATTTTGGCGGCGAGGCCGGGGATGGGCAAGACTGCTGTGGCATTGTCTTATGCGATAGGCGCGGCGCGCAAGGGGCATGGCGTCCTGTTTGTGTCGCTGGAAATGTCGAGCGTACAGTTGGCTGGCCGCATGGCTGCGGACATTTGCTTTGAGAATGGCGGGGTTCCCTATGGGGCGATTGTTTCCCGCGACCTATCCCGCGACCAGATTGACAAGATTGGCCATGCCCGCGCATTGGCTCACAGACTGCCCTTGCAGGTCGTTGACGCTGGTGGGCTTACCACTGGCCGGCTGAATATGCTCATTCGCCGCCACGCCCGCCGTATGGCCGCAAATGGGCATAAGTTGGAGTTGGTCGTCGTCGATTATATGCAGCTTATGCGCCCTGATAGGCGCGTCAACAAATACGAGGATATATCAGAAGTGTCGATGGCGCTCAAAGCCATGTCGAAAGATCATGGCGTTGGGGTTCTGGCATTGGCGCAGCTTTCCCGCGAGGTCGAAAAGCGACCCGACAAGCGGCCCATGCTTTCAGATTTGCGTGATAGCGGGCAGTTAGAGCAGGATGCCGATATGGTGATATTTCTCCTGCGAAAAGAGTATTATCTTGCACTTGTCGAACCGGCAGAGACTGCGCCGGAATATCCAAATTGGCGTGATCTGATGGAGGAAATCAGGGGGCAGATTGAGTTCATCGCTGCCAAAAAGAGGCATGGAACGACCGGTAGTGCGTTTGGCCAGTTTCATGCCAGCTATCAGGCAGTCCGGGGATGACGGGCCAATATCTATTCCTGCAGTCAAGCAGGAGGCGGGATGCTATCAAGGCATCATGCCCGACTTGCGGCGCTTTACAAAATCACCTTTGCATTGGCACAAGGGGTAATATCCGTAGCGCGTTACATGCTGATCGCTATGCTAAATCGAAAGGGGTTATATCCGCATGAGCGGCTTTATAGCCATGTATCGCCAAGCGTTTTTGCATCCTATCCTAAAGGATGGAGATCGCTTTCGTGCATGGTTCTGGCTGGTCGCTAATGCCGCATGGAAAGATACCCAGCATGATGCTCGTGGAAGGACTATCGAGGTCAAGCGCGGGCAAATTTGCATTGGCCGGGAGCATTTGGCGAAGGAATGGAATTGGTCGCCAAGCTCTGTTGAACGGTTTTTGACCCGTCTCGAAACCGAACACATGATCGAACGGGAAACCGGACATGGTAAATCTGTTATAACTATTTGCAACTACGAGAAATATCAGGAAGTGCCGAGCGAAACCGGACATTTGTCCGGACAGCAAATCGGACAGAAACCGGACAGAAACCGGACAGCAAAAGAACAAGGGAACAAAGAAACAATTATTTATGTGGCGAATGATGCTGATGAGCCAAGCCCCGCAAAGCCGATAAGCCCCAATCTTAAAAACACAGATCGCAAGCATGTAATCCCGGTCGATTGGAAACCTGCTGAATTTGGCCCTGCCAGCAAATGCAGAGAGGTGATTGCAAATTGGTCTGATGGTGAGATCAAAACTCAGATTGAGCATTTTACCAAACACCATCGCAGCAAGGGGAGTCGGTTTGTAAGCTGGCAGGATGCTTGGGAGACATGGGTTTTGAACAGTCGGAATTTTAGGACTGTGAAAACTCCAGCCTCCCGTTCAACGCAACCCGATCCCGATCAGGGGTTTCTTGCTCACATGATGGCTAGCAAAACCGCTGCGAGGTCGCCATGATTGAATAAATTGCGACAAACACGAAACTAGGTTGACGCATGAAGCAAAATTCGCGACACATAGGGTAGTAAGGAAGAGAACATGACACCGCCAAACAAGACACCAGCATGGAATGACCGCAGCGTAGTGACCGCTTGCCCGACCTGCGAAGGGCGCGGCGTGGTACGTGCGCACCGCTGCGCTACCATTGACGATCCATACCCTGAAACGGATTGCGAGTGCGGGATGGGTGAACACGATCCTTACTGCGAGGTCTGCGGCTTTACCCGGATCGTGAAGGGGTTTGATTGCCTCGCCTGCGACACGGTGAACAGCATTTTTTCCGATGATCTAGCTCGGCTTGATGTTGCGGCATTTGCCAAGGCTTTTGAGGTCGCTCGTGCGGCTGCCCTCAAATTGAATGAGGGCATCCGCGCCATCGACCCCGCCACCATCATATCTGAACACCAAGCCAAGGCTTCCGGCGCTTCGATTGATGTGGGGGAAGGGGCGTGAGGCGTTTGCGCTGGTTCAGCGATGGTGCCGCAAGCGCAGTTGCAACCATGTTCGACATTCAAGATCACGGCATTGATGCCGGCTTGATTGTCACTTGCGCTACAGGTGCAGAGGATGAGGACAACGCCCGATTTCGTGCGGATTGCGAAGGATGGTTTGGCAGCAAAGTCACGGTCATCAAGTCCGAGAAATACGCGGACACTTGGGATGTTTGGGAAAAGCGGGGCTATATGTCTGGCCTTAATGGCGCGGTCTGCACTGGCGAATTGAAGTTTGTGCCTCGCCTGAACTTCGAGTTGCCCAGCGATGTTCACATTTTTGGCTACACCGACGACAAGAGCGACCGGGCGCGGGCAGATAAGTTGCGCGAGACATATCCAAACTTGAAAGTTGTAACACCGCTCATTGATCGCAAGATTACCAAGGCCAACTGCCTCGCATTGATTGAAGGTGCGGGCATTGCGCCGCCGCGCACCTATGCGATGGGCTTCCACAACGCCAACTGCCTTCGCTCTGGTTGCTGCAAGGCGACCTCGCCCGGCTATTGGGCGAACCACCGCAAATGGTTCCCAGAGGGCTTTGCGCGCACCGCTGCGATTGCGCGGGGGCTTGGCGTTCGCCTCGCCATAGTTGGCCGCGAAACCGATGCGGACGGCAAGGTCCACAATATCAGGGCATTCATCGACGATATTCCCGCCGACCAGCCAACCACCAATGCGATTGCGCCAAGCTGCGATTTGCTTTGCGCTATCCATCAACAGGATTTGGAGCATGGTTGACCGCACCGACGTAGAAAACCGCGCTGCCGACCTTTTGCGGGCAGTTGGCGACCTCGCCATGGCGATTGCGCCGCACAACTGCGACAGGGCGCAAAGGGCGGTGATTGCGGCTGCCATGCGCTTGCTGGTTGACCACATCATTGCCCTTGCCAACACAAAGGAACCCCGCCCATGACTAACTTAACGGTATCTGATCTGGGGGAAGGGTGATGATTGCTGCTCTTTTCGTGCAGACTAACGGTTGCTATTTTGGGCTTGATGGTGTCGATCCTTGGGACGAGGCGCGTGATGCCAGAAAATATAATGGCCCCTACCCTGTGGTTGCGCATCCGCCATGCCAGTTGTGGGGCGCTCTGGCCGCTGTGAATTTTGCTCGATGGGGCGGAGAACACAACAGACCGGGCAATGATGATGGCTGTTTTAAAGCGGCGATTCATTCAGTCAATACTTTTGGCGGAGTCCTAGAACATCCTGCTAAAAGCAAGGCATTTGAAAAATACGGCCTTGATAGACCCGTATTCGGAACTTGGCTTCCACGTTCCGGCGGTTGGGTGACGGAGGTGTGGCAGTCCGCCTATGGGCATCGCGCCAACAAGGCAACATGGTTGTTTTATAAGGGGTCTAGTCCACCCTTTAATTTGAATTGGGAAAAGCGAATTGGCTCTCATCAAATAGGATTTCAGGACAAGCGGGGTAAATCTCGGAATAAACCCACGCTTTCAAAGCGAGAGGCTAATTCAACGCCTTTGGCATTTAGGGACACGCTCATCCAATTGGTAAAATACTCTATGGAGGAACCCCACCCATGACTAACCTAACCGCAGTGGAAGCGCTGAATATCAAAGATCATACTGAACTCGCCGCCCAAGTCGCAGCGCAGGCTGATGAGATTGAGCGGTTGCGAAATGCCATTCGTAGAATTTGCTTAGAAGCCCATGAAACCATCCCTTCAGATGGAAGGGTCGCGGCATTCAGCGCGCTTAATAACATTGGGCGTATGGCGACTGCCGCCCTCACACAAAGCGAGGTGAGGTGATGCTCGACACACTAAAACGCTATTTCGTGGCCAATCCCGCCCGGATATTCAGCATTGAGCGCTGCCCTAGCTGGACTGGCTATTATCTGCCGTGGCGCGCTGGAAATGCCGGAGGATTTTTTTGGCGGGGGTGGCGTGTAAGCTGGCGTAAGCCCTACGCAAAATGCTGGCATTTCGATGGTCGTCGTTGGAGCAATACCCCTTACCCAATTAAGGAACCCAAACCATGACCCTGACCGAGCTAGCCAATAGGTGCGAGGGGGAGTGGCTTGATGAGGCCCGCGATGCTTTTATCACGCATCTGGATAATTGCTTTGGGAGGGAATCGGCAGAGGATCGGGCAGACGACATTCGCGCTGGGCGTGAAGATAGCGAGGAGTTTATTGCGGGTTATCTGTTCTGCCTCCGTGCCAAGGCTGGGGAGGCGGGGGAATGAGCGAGAAACCAGCCCCACGGGAATATGACACGATCACCTATTACCGGGGTCGTCCTGTTTCAGAGATGAGCCGTATCGAACTGATCGCGGCATTGCAGGATGTTGGCCAGATGTTGGAAAGGGAGCGGGAAAATCACATAAAAACATTAGAAATTTGGACGAAGCGAGCCAAGGCTAGGCAGCTATGAACTCTGACCCAAAATTCACCCGCCGCGCCGATCTGGAAGCGTGGGTAGCCCGCGAAGCTGCAAAGGCTATCACACCAAGGCAACAGCTTGACGCAATTCCTATAATTCGCCGCGTCATCCTCGCGCACCAGCATTTGAAGGATTGAACATGACCACACTGATTGAACGGATCAAGGCAGCGCGTGATGGCTTACCGCCCGATAGTGGTATGGCCGAAGAGCATGACGCTTTTCAAGCCGCCATCGCAGCCCTCGAACTTGCTGACAAGATGGCGGATGTTCTGGAAAAAGTGGATATTCCAAACTGGTGGTTAACAGAAAATGAGTACAAAGCGCTCACCGCCTACCGCGCAGCAACGAAAGGAACTGAAAATGACCCGGCGCATGGAGGGAAAAGCCATGACTGACGAAGCCAAGGAACTTCTCGCCCGATGGGATAATGCTCCCCTTTGGAACGATGCGGTCAAGGATGCTGACGCGACTTTGTTTGACGACACAGTGGCCCTCATCACCACCATGCAAGCCGAGATCGAGCGGCTGAAACAAGCTGGCAATCAACTATTCGCTCATAGCGAACACTTGCTGACATGCTCTTGGCATGATGCCGGTGAATGCAACTGCGGCCATGACGACGCAATCAAAGCATGGAAGGATGTGGCTGGTGGATAACGTAACCATTACCGATGCGGACCGGGAAGCCTATTTAGCATTCAACAATATGCCACAAGGCATCGCCCAAGCAGTCAGGGACGGGAAATATGACAAGTTAACTGGTATGCAGATCATCGCCTGCCACCGCCTGCTAGGCCATCGCGAGGGGCTGGAAATGGCGGCTAAGGTGGTTAAGGTAACAAGCAATCGCGATCTTTCGACTGCCGCCACGGTTAAAGCCATCCGCGCCCTGAAACCAGTCTAACCCCTCTCCATGCGGCTTCGGCACTTCCGCGCATGGATGATCGCCAGCCGGGGGCCTGTTGACGCAGGCGGCGTTATACACCCCGGCACTATTCACCAGTTTACCCCGGTGGCCATAACCACAGGCACGAATGCGGATTCCAGCCATTTGCTGCCGGGGTAAAACCATTGCGCTGATATGCGCGTTGTGGTAAAACATGCTCAATATGACTGCAACCGCTGCGCAAGTACGTTGTGGTTCTTTGTTTCCGCCCGCCTGCTGGCTTATCCGGTGGGACGTTGCAACCGGGCAGAATAGGGTGGTGGTTCGGGCAAGCCGGAATTACCTGACGCGAAAGCAGCCGCCACCCGACCTAACCACATCACCCTGCCCAGCGTCGATTAAGCTTGGCTTTCATCCCAAAGCCGCTCGGCCTCTGCCAATAGGTCGATCCCATGCTTCTCATTGAATTTGACTGGCCCTAAGCCGTGAATGCTGTCGTGTGGTCCGTGATCGGCAAGATGGTGAAATGGGCAGAGAGGCGTAACACGGCGATCTGTGCGCGCAAGCCTGCCAAATCCTGCGCTGGTCGCATGATGAAGCTGGACGGGCCGCTCGCCGCAGATTAGGCACCCCATAGCGCCCAGCCGCGCCATGTGCGCCGCCTCGTCCTTGGGTTTAGGTGGTTTGCGCTTGGCTTTGATCGGCGCGCTGCGCTTTATGGGCGACTTGGCGCGCAACGGTGTCTTGCGCTGCAATGGCTTGCCGGGTTTCATCACGATCTAGTCCTTAATCCACCTTGCCGGTGTTGTTGCAGTTTGGACAGGATCCGACCTTCCATTGGGGCGACTTGCCTTTGCATATCTTGCATAGGCCGACGGTCCTTAGGATCGCAGCGCGACGCCGTTCACGGATTACATCAGCCCTTGCGCGCCGAGCTGCTGCGGTGGCCTCCTGCGCCATTATGGCCTCCATTGTTTGATGATCGTGGTAGGGCCAACGAGAAGGGGCAGCATATGCCGCCCCTCCGTTTATGCCAAACCGTTCACGCACATAATGTACATAAGACGGGTCTGGGTTTATGTTGCTTATGGCAGCTTTCCATCCTTATCAGGCCAGCACACAATGATGCCGGCGATTGCGAGGTAGATGAGGAAAAACATTTCAAATGGCATGGTCAATTTCTTTCCGATAAATCCTGCCACCAGATTTCGATAGCAGCTCGGCTTTTGCGCGACATTTTGGCAAGATGACTGGCTGCAAGGTCGAACTCTGGCCCATCGACCGGCGCGACCGTGGCGTTGACGCGCAAGTTGCTGGAGTAATAGGACCGAGCCGCGACGGTGTCGCCCAGATCATCAACCGAGCGTATGGTGATTGCCTCAATCTGGTGCCAGAAAAACACATCGCACCCACTGTAGAAAAACGAGGTGATACCCGACTCTGAAACCTCGCGTACATCAGCGTCCATGCGCTGCCCCCATTCGCAAAGGATGTCGATTGCCACATTGCGCGGCATGATACGACCATCCTTGTCGAGCGTGGGGTTCAGCTTCGCCCCAACAAAGGGTCGCACGATCTTGATAAGGTCGCTGTAAGGTGTGGTGGTCATCATTTTGATCCTTTCGTTTGCCAATGCGCCCTAGAAACTGGCCCGCTTCTGTCGAATCGCTATTTTAGCAAGAATGACATGTATTGGTCGCATATATGGGCCGGGATCGCTTGCCGCAATTTCAAGCCATTCAAGCGGCTGACGCTTGCATATTTGCAAATATTCGCGATTGTTCATCTTCCTGTTATCCTTTCCTATTGAACCGGAGGCGCTCACCCGGTGTCATGGCGGATACTACACCAGCCTCCACTTGCGTCCTGCGCCACAATTCGGCTTCCATTTTCAATTGCAGATCAAGGCTGCGCCCTTCCATGATCGCAAGGGACAGCGCCTTGGTCGTCATGCTGGGGAAAGCCCCTGTCGGAAATGCTGCATCGCTCATGGCTTAAACCTCCCAACCAGAGGCGCGAGCGGCATCTGATGCCGTCGCCCAGACCAAATATTCGTCGCCGTCCATGCACTCGGTTTCGTCGATGACAAAATCGGCGCTCAAAAGGCTTTCGGTGATAATGGCTGAAGCCGCATATTCGGCGCTTGGGAAAGCATCGACATAAGCAGCGCCCATCGCATCAATGCAATAATCAAGAAGGCGGTTGCTGGCCTTGATCCAAGCGCGAGGATCGGTGCAAGTCTCAAACGGATCGGCGATCAAACGGCTGCGCAAGCCGTCGATTGCTTCAAATTGTGCAAGGGTGATAGGCATAACGAACTCCTTGGCGGTTTATCGCGGGATTATTCCGCTGACGACTTACGCAGTACACGAAACTATATGGGCTTGCAATACCCTATTTTACTCGCTATCATCGCATGGTATAGACAAGGCTGCATAGGAACGAGCAGAGCATGGACACTACCACCCTTACACACATCGCGGATGTTTTCAGCGCAGGCATTTTTCTGGCCGTGGTCTATGCCATTGCCAAGGCTGATCCACCGATCGAACCGCCCATCACATTGGAACGCACGAGTGTCGCTGACATGGCGGCAGGTGTAAAGCCGCTGATCCCGCCCGCCATTGATGACGAGAGCGAAGCGGGAAGCTGGGACGACGCATTGCGCAGCCCACCTTGGACGGAGCGCGACAACGGCGATGGCACCTATTCGCTGGCAATGCAGCCGTTGCTTACTCTGATCGAAGTGAGCCGCAAGCAATGAGCGATTATGCAGTCAAGGTGACAATTCGCAATGGCCGCATCCTTCGCCGGATGAGAGAGCTTGGAATCAAATCGCAGGTAGAGCTTGCGGCCAAAGCTGGTGTCAGCGCCACCACACTGAATAGTATTGTGGCGTTGCGGCGCGCACCAGAGAGAACCAATGGGCAATGGTCCCACGGCGTGGAAAATATCGCCGCTGCGTTGAGGTGTGACCCAGAAGATTTGTTCACCGATGCGCAAAAGACAATGGCGCTACCGGCCAATTCTATGGAAACCTATATGGATGAGGCTTCCGTCATATCTTTGATGGCTGGCGATGACATGGAGGAGTCGGCTTGGGCGAAAATTGAAGTCCAGAGATTGCTGGCCACTTTGACGCCAAGAGAGCGGGCTATCACCGAACACATGATGGAAGGTGGCATTTATGAAGATGCCGATCCCGATGGTTGCTCCCGAGAGCGTATTCGGCAAATACATTACAAGGCTTTGCGCAAGATGAAGGCTGCATCCGTGAATTTCGACAGGGCATCACGCGATGCGATGGGCGTTGAACTACCCAAGCCAATCCCCAAGAGAGACTGGAAGCCCAAACACATTAGGGAAAAAGAAGAGCGAGATGCAGCATGGGTAAAGGTGAATGCGGCTGGTGATCCTTTGCCCATATATCAGCCACCATTTCCCCTCCCGCCGAGGCTATGGCTGGAAAAGGATGCAACCCAATTAGCAGCCGAACGCGCCGCGCAATCTCGCGAGTACAGGCTCGCATTATCCCATGATTTAATGGGGAGCATGAATCACCCCGATGACCCATATCTGAATGGTGAAATGAAATGACCCGCTTCACCCTCACATGGACCGATGAGATGACCGCGACCGCCGCCGGCATGAAGCGCGCAGGTCTATCATGCTGTCAGATCGCAGACCGCCTCGGTGTTGATCCTCAACAGGTCAAGCGCCGCTGCTACAAGGTAGGCGCAAGATCATCCCTTCGCATCGGCCCCGGTGCCAAGGATGGTAAGCCTGGTCGGATCATGGGCGACCACACAAGGATTATTGGAGAGGCAGGGTAATGGCTGGCCCCCTCGCCAACATACGCCACGAGCGCTTCTGTAGAGAGATCATAAGCGGTAAATCGCAGGTGGAAGCCTATCGCCTCGCTGGCTATGAATGCGCCCAAAGATCATTGGAAGCAAACGCGCATAGGCTGATGGAGAATGATGGCGTAAAAAAACGCATAGCTGAATTGGGGAAACCCATCCACGACAAATACGCTGTCACCAATGATCGGATCACGCGAGAACTGGCTCTACTCGGCTTTGCGAGGCTCAAGGATTACTCCAAACTCATGGAGAGCGGCAGCCTAGATGATGTGACGAGTGAGGAATCTGCGGCCATTTCGGAGTTGCTGGTCGAGACGACTGTTTCAGGCAAGGGCGACGACGCCACGCCCACGCGCCGGGTGAAGCTGAAACTGTCGGACAAGAGGCAGGCTTTGGTCGAGCTGGGCAAGCTGCAAGGCATGTTCAAGGACGGCGCGGACCTGAACGTGCCCGTCACTTTCATCATTGAGCGCACAGAGAGGTCAAAGGGCAAATGACTGCGACACCTTGGCTCCGCGAGAATGTGGAGAAGCTGCGGGTTGGCATGGAGGCGCAGGCTGTTGATGCCGAGGAACGCAGCGGAGACGGGCGATATTACCGAGGCAAGGCCAAGGCATTCGCGGAAGTGCTGTTTTTGCTGGAGCGGGAACCAGCCACCGTGAAGGCTGTTGAGCCGGAAAAGCCAGAGCGGCCAAGATCAACGCCCAAGAGCAAGCCCTCGCCAGCATTAGCCAAGCCTACCGAGCAATCATACAGTTTGAGTGATTTGATTGGCGTGGTCGAGGGTGAGGCCAAGTCGCTGGAGCCGTTCGACCGTGTGATCTTTCGGGTTCAAGGTAGCATGGAGGTCGCGCAGCCATTTCACAGCGCCAAGCTCGACACTGCCTATCCCCAGCCCATTGTGGCGGATAGTCGTGGCAGACTGCCCATGATCCACTTTGCCCCCAGCGTGAAGGTCTGGGCGCATATTCAATAGCGGGTTTGGCGTCCTTCGTGGTCCTATCCCCCGATTATCAGGAACGAAGGCAACGAGAGAGGCCGTTTGGGCTTGTGATAATGGCCTGAAAATGGCAGAAAAGCGCAGTTCGGGTGGACAATGACAAGAAGGCAGGTATCGCGTGGTCAGCATAAGAGCGTCAGAATTGGTCAAGATCATGGACCGCAACGCGCTCGACCGCGACATTCTGGCCGAGTTGGTCGGGTTCACGCCTCGAACAGTGACGCGCTGGAGGACTGGTGCATCAAGCATCCCCCGCGCTATTGGTATGATTGCCGAGATGATCGACAAGGGGGAGTTTCCCAACCGCTATTTTAGGAAGCCTGCATGAGCGAGGATCGCGGGCCATTTGCCCCAGCCCTGACCGCCAAGGTGGAGCGGCACCGCCACCAGCCAGAACCGGGCAATGATGGCTGGCGCTGGTATCTGCGCAGATCGGCAGGCTCAATTGGTTTGACAGTGGAGCGCAAGAGCGACCTTCGCGGCTTTACGATGTTCTGGCCAAACAACATTGGCTTTGACGCAAGGATGCGGCTGGTGATGCGTGGTGGGCTGATCCTGTTGCGCCGGCGAATCAGTTTCATTGACGCACCGCCGGTTCAGCATTCAGTCTTTGACCCCAAGGAAGCAGATTGATGGCCAAGACGTTTACTCTTGACCCGGCGGCGCTCGTTGAGTTCACGCCAGAGCAGGTGGCAGATTACTCCTATGACAAATCGACCAAGCGCAAGGTGTGGATCCGGCGTGAGTGGAGGCGCAAGCGGACCTGCCATTATTGCAAGGGGCCGACCATCTTGCCGGGTAAGGGCAATGATCACTTGGCCAACGGTTACCGGTATGCGACGGTCGATCATGTGGTGCCGACTTGCAAAGGTGGGCCAGATCACTTCTCAAACTGGGTTCTGGCCTGCCATGTGTGCAATTCGCTAAAGGCAGATATGGATGCCAAGGACTTTATCCGCGAACTGGAAGAGGCGGGAGTGAGATGAACGACCATATAGACCTCGCGCAACATCACACCGGCTGGGCTGTCATTGATGTTTATTGGGAGGACGAACTGATTGAAACCCATGTCTCGCCGGTCAACGACACTAAGGCGCATGAGAACAGCGAAGATTGCTGGTGCGGTCCATCCAGTGAGGACGGGTTTTATTGGGTTCACGCCTCGGCGGATCGGCGCGAGGAATACGAGCAAGGCAAGAGGGGTGTGAACTGATGACCGACCTTGCCGACGACATCGCCCGAATTGCGGCGCTGCGTGGCAGGCATGTGGCAAACTATGAGCAGATCGAGCGCGACCGGCGCAAGGTGAGCCATGCGGAGATTGTTGGTCTATTCAGGGTGCCGGATGCGATGTACGACGAAATGCGGGAGTTTGACCGGCTGCCTGCCACATCTCGACAGGCATTAAGTAACCTACCGTTGAACGCATCGGCGATCCGGTATAAGGCATTGCTCAATAGAGCGAGGGATGAGCGGGGCCTCATCCGTGTGATTGCCATGGTGCTGCCAGAAGTGGTGCATGGCTGGGTCAAGAGGCACTACGGGACTGACCACCCGACAACGAGGAAAGAGACATGACGGCAAATGAAATTTGGGCTATTACTTTGAGCATCCTGCCTTGGGCGGTAGCAGTTTCCTTGATGAGTCTTGCTATCTGGGCGCTTTGGTTGGTGTGTCGAGTTTTCGCGGAAGATCATTACGCCAAGCGCCGGTATCGAGCAGCAATTGCCAGCATTGACCACAGCAGGCTCAAGCAGGTCGAGTATGAAACGATTGGGCTGGATAAATCGTCGTGGCGCGGCATCTATGACGGCAGCACTAAGCCTACCTACCGCCCATCGAACACCGGCCAATCCAAGCAGATGGACCGCTTGCGCCAGATCGGCGCTATCGACACGGTAGCAGCTCACGCCAAACTGGTTGGATGCAGCGAGTGGGAGGCCCGCATACTTGACCGCCGCCGCGCTGGTGAAAGCCTCGCCTCTATTGCCAAAAGCACTGGCAAGGCAATTGGCGCAATTCGCCGCACCGAGAAGCGCGTGGTCGATAAGATCATCGCAGCACAGGGAGGCGGCAAATGAAGCCTATCAAACCCCTACCCACATTGTCCGGCCTAATTATCCCCAGGCCACGCGCGACCTGCGGCAACTGCCATTTCCATTCGGCCACGCCTGACCTATCGCTGATCATGTGCAATGGCGTCCCGCCGACGCCCTGTATTGTCCGCGCGCAACAGACGGCGCAAGGGCCGGCCTTTGAGGTTGAACTGATGTCGCCACGCCTGCCACGGTCGCGCCAAGGCTGCGCACTGCACCGTTTCATCGAGCAACCGGAGGAGATGACGCAATGACACGCCAGATCAATGCTGTGGGGCTGGCAATTATCAAGGAGAACGAGGGCTGCAAATTGCAGGCATACCTTTGTCCCGCCAAGGTGCCGACGATTGGGTATGGTCATACCGGACCAGAGGTGAAACTGGGGCAGGTCATCACAATAGATCGAGCCGACGCGCTACTTGCCGCTGATCTTGCTCGGTTTGAGGACGGGGTGACGCACCTCACGCCCTTCTCCAACGACAACCAGTTCAGCGCGCTGGTGTCGTTCGCCTTTAATGAGGGGTTGGGAAAGCTGCGTGGCTCGACACTTCTGGCCAAACACAATGCCGCCGATTATGTCGAAGCCGCGAAAGAGTTTGGCAAATGGACTTTTGCAGATGGTAAGGTGATGAGCGGTCTGGTCAAGCGCCGCGCCGCCGAGGCTGCGCTTTACAGCAAATCCTGACCGATGGCGGACCCCGTTTATATCAAATACAGCTATAACGGGGTTCCGACGCTTGAGGACTTTGCCAACGATGATAGCTTTGTGCGTGGCGTTTCCGGCCCCTTTGGCTCCGGGAAATCATCTGCTTGCGTAGCAGAACTGGTTGCAAGGGGCATGAAACAGAACCCCGGCCCCGATGGCGTCAAGCGTAGCCGGTTTGCCGTGATCCGTAACACCTATGGCGAATTGCGCGACACGACGATCAAGACGGTGATGCAATGGCTGCCAGAGCATTATTTTGGGCGGTACATCGAGCATAAGCACACGTACACGATAACTGCGCTGCCCGGTGCTGTGATCGAACTGATATTCCTTGCGCTCGACCGGCCAGACGACATCAAGAAGCTTTTGTCGTTGGAACTGACCGGCGCATGGGTGAATGAAGCCCGCGAGGTGCCTTGGTCAGTAATCGAGGCGCTGCAAGGGCGCGTAGGACGTTACCCAGCAATGCGCGATGGCGGCGCGACTTGGTTTGGCATTTGGATGGACACCAACCCGCCGGATAATGATAGCAAATGGTATAAGTTTTTTGAGGAAACCAAGTTTGAACCGGGGTTCGCCCGCATATTCAAGCAGCCGTCTGGCCGCGCAGCAAATGCGGAGAACCTGCCAAACCTGCCCGGTGGCCAACGCTATTACACTAACCTCGCGCAGGGTAAGGCTGCGGAATGGATCAAGGTCTATGTCGATGGTGAGTATGGCTTTGTCATCGACGGCAAGCCGGTTACGCCTGAATATAGCGACACCATCCATTGCAAGGCAGTCGAACCGGTGCCGGGTGTTGCGATCATTCGGAGCTGGGACTTTGGCTTAACGCCCGCCTGCGCATTCAGCCAGCTTTTGCCAGATGGTCGGTGGCTGGTGTTTGACGAGATGGTCAGCGACAACATGAGCATTGACGAGTTTAGCGACGATGTGCTTGAGCATTGCGCCCGCGCCTTCAAAGGCAATGTCCAGTTTGAGGACTGGGGCGACCCGGCTGGCGAACAGCGCGCCCAGACTGACAAACGGACCTGCTTTGAAATCATGCAGGCCAAGGGTATTGATATTCGAGGCTCGGAGCAAAACCCGCAGCTTCGGCATGAGTCTGTGCGCAAACCACTGCGGACATTGGTGGCAGGTGAGCCGCAATTCATTCTGAACCCGCGCTGCAAGAACCTGCGCAAGGCGTTAATGGGTGGGTATCACTACCGCCGGTTGAAAACGAGCGGCGAGAAATATGCAGACAAGGCCGAGAAGAACAGCCTATCGCATATCTTTGAAGCGCTGGAATATGGCATGGTTCAGTATTTCGCGCCTGCGCTTACCTCATCGACCGGCGGATATGACGATTGGCCAGAGGGTGATAACGACGACTATGGCAGCGACGGCAACCGCAACGCTTATACAGGATATTGAGCATGGCTGAAATCATTCCAATTGGCGGCAGCGGACAGATCAGCGACGGCATTGCGCTCGACCCTGACAAAATCCTTGACATGGCCAAAGGTGAGTTTGGGGAAGTTGTCATTGTCGGATGGACGCCAGACGGTGAATTGCAAGTGCGATCATCGCATGGAAGCCGCGAAGCGCTCTGGCATTTGACCCGCGCCATTCACCAACTGACGGAGGGGACTGATGGCTAAGATCGTCCTGCCTAAGATCAAATCAACGATGGCCTCCCATGCTGATTACAGACCTGCGGAAAAAGCGCTCTACGTGACATTTCACAATGGGCAAACTTTCCGCTATGGAGGGGTGCCGCACAACATTGGGGAAACGCTGATGGGTGCTGCATCGTTCGGAAATCAATTTAACCGCCATGTTGCCGGAAAGTATAAGGGGGTAAAGCTGTGATGCTTGCCCCTATCATTCTGGAGCAACCGCATGTCGTTGATCGAGTCCACCATCAGCCCGTTGAGTGCCACATCAAAGGCTCAAGGGAGTGTCCTCGACGGCAATGAGTTTGATGAAATCGGCAATCCTCTTGACGGGGATGAGCATGATGAGGAAGTTGAAGAGCGCAAGGTAGCGGATAAGCCCGCCGCCGGAAGCCTGTTTCAAAACCTGATTGACCAGATCGACGACATCAACCTTGCTCGGTATATGCCGGATGATGAGCTTGACCGCATCGGTATGTTGGTGGTTGATGAGTACCGGATTGACGAGACAAGCCGCAATGACTGGGTGACAAAGGCCGAAAAGGCCATGAAATTTGCCACGCAAGACACCGAGCCAAAACAATTCCCTTGGCCGGGGGCTTCCAATTTCATCTACCCGCTGATTACGCAGGCTGCGACCGACTTTGCTGCGCGCACCTATCCCGCGATTGTTCAGGGCCGCAACGTGGTTAAGGGCGTTGTCTGGGGTGATGATGATGGAACGCCAGTAACGGTCGATGGGAAGCCGGATGGCCAGCCAAAGATAGTCCAAGGACCAGACGGTCAACCGCAGCCTTTGTGGCTGGTAAAGCCCGGTGAAAAGCGCCAGCGCGCCGACCGCATCGGGGAACATATGTCGTGGCAACTTTTGGATGAAATGCCGGAATGGGAGCCACAGACGGACCAGATGCTGCACCAAATGCCGGTGATTGGCGGTGCGGTGCGCAAAACATTTCGCGACCATGTGGAGAGCAGAAGCAAGTCGCTGTTTGTCAGCCTGCTCAATCTGGTGTGGAACTATCACGCGCCCAGCTTTGAAGCCGCGCCGCGCCATACTGAAAAGATTTTGCTCTACCCAAACCAGATTATCGACCTTGAGCGGACTTGCGATGAAGGAGATGAAGACATTGGCGGCATGTTCTTGCCGCTCAATTACGGCCCATCGGGCGGTGGCGCTGGCGAAACGTTCAATGGGCAACCGATTTATAGTGGCGACAATTCGGATAACGACGCGCCGCACCTGTATATTGAGCAGCACCGTCGGCTTGACCTCGACGGCGACGGTTACCCAGAGCCTTATATCGTCACGGTTCACCTGCGTTCTGGCAAAGTGGTGCGGATTGTTGCGCGCTATTGCGAGGAAAGTATCAAGGCTTCGCCCAAAGGCGACATGATCTACAAGATTGATGCTGACGACATTTACACGCTCTATCCGTTTCTGCCATCCATTGACGGCGGCTCGTACCCAATGGGGTTCGGTCAATTGCTGCGTCCCTTGAACGAGGGGATTAATACGACCCTGAACCAGCTATTCGACGCTGGGACGCTGGCTAACACCGGCGGCGGATTTATATCTGACCAATTGGGAATGCCATCTGGCCAAACGCTGCTTGGGACTGGCAAGTTCCACCGGGTAACGACCAAGGGTGCGTCGATTAGGGACGCGGTGTTCCCGCTGCCTTTTGCTGGCCCAAATGTGGTCCTGTTCCAAATCCTTGGCGCGCTGATGCAGGCTGGGGAGAAATTGGCGGGGCTTGCAAACATCCTGACTGGCGACGCCAGTATTGCCAACGCTCCGCCGACTACGGTTCTGGCGCTGATTGAGCAGGGCATGAAGTTTTACACCGCCATTGTGAAGCGGGTGTTCCGAGCCGAAAAGGCCGAGCTGGATAAGCTTTACGCGCTGAACAAGAAATACGTCAAAGAGGACGTTGAGTTCAAGATTGGCGATCAGGGCTGCATTATCAAGCCGTCCGATTATGTGCATGGCGGCGGTGTTGAGCCGGTGGCTGATCCCACCATGACAACCGACATGCAGAAGCTTGGCCGCGCTCAAGTGCTAATGACGGTCAAAGATGAGCCGGGGATCGACCGGCTGGCGGTGCTGCGGCGATTTATCGAGTCCGCAAACATTGACCGGATTGATGACTTATTCCTTAAGCCTGACCCGAATGCCGCACAGATGGCCAAGACCATGCAGCAATTGGCCCTTGAGACGGCGCAAGCCGAACTAGGCGCAACCCGCGCCAGAGAATTGAAAGACCAGACGCAAGCATTTCTCAACATGGCGCTTTCGCGCAAGAATGCGGACGGCCAGCAACAAGCGTTTATCGACGCGCAACTTCAATTCCTGCGACTGCAAATTGAGGCGGTCAATTCGACGGTCAAGGCTGCGGCGGTCGATCACCGATACCATGACACCGGAATGCGCCACACAGCCGCAACCGCTGACCGCGCCGCACAAGATGCGCAACACGGTCGGCAACTCGCGCAACAGGAGCGATTGGCCCAGCAATCCAGCCCCACATCACAAGGGCTGCCATCCCCCGGCCCAACTGGTAATTTTCCTGTCGCGCCAAGCGCTCCTTCCCCGGCGCAAATGCCGGAACCTTCGCCGCTCGGACCAGAAGCCCCCGCTGCATTTCCCATTGGAGCGCCTGAATAATGGCTATTACCGATCCCGCATATCTCCCCGCCGCTGTCGCTCAGAGCAAGCGCGACACCATGACGGGGATTACCAGTCAAGAGTTCAACCAATGGCGGCATAACCCGATTACCGCTGGTTTCCTGCAATACATGGAGGACAGCGTTGCCTTTTTGCGCGAAGCGGCTGCTGATCTTCTGGAGGCAGGCCAGTTCAATCAGGGCGATGTTCATCAAGACAAAAATCCCGACTGCCTGCGCGGCCAGATTATCACGCTGCGCCACCTGCATGGCATCGAGATACAGACAATTCAAAGTTTCTACGGCCAAGAGATGCCGAAAGAAAAACAGGAGTGAACCTATGTTGATACCGAGAAATCAGGAAATTGTCAGTGAGGCAGAATTGCCCGATTACAAGAAAGAACCGCCCAAGCTTGACCCGCTGCCAGATCGCGGCATGGGCTGGAAAGGGATGGACCAGACCGAATACGACACGGCGGAATATGACCCGGCGGTTGGCAATTCATCTGGCCTTGAACCGTTCGGCCCGAACATCCTTGTTAAAATGGATACTTGCGCCCGCGAAACAGCCGGTGGAATTATTCACCTTGATGCACATACCGAGCGCATGGACGAAGCTGCAGTGACAGGCTGTGTCTTTGCCATTGGTCTGGATGCCTTTCAGCACATGGCCGATAAGCCCAAAGTCGGTGAACGCATCTACATTGACAAATACTCCGGCATCAAATGCCGTGGCAAGGATGGCGCGCTCTATCGAGTTGTGGATGAAAAATGCGTCGCCTGCCGGATTGCAGATGACCTCGTGGTTGCGGAGCTTTGAACATGACCGACTTTGAACAAGATTTCGATGAGGGTGAAGATGACGCCCTTTCCCCCGTTTCGGTCGAGGACCGCGCCCGCGCTATGGGCTGGAAGCCGCAAGAAGAATACGGCGGAGATCCCCGGCGTTGGTCGGATGCTCAGACGTTCATTGATCGCGGTGAAGCTGAATTGCCAATCTTGCGCGACCAATCTCGCCGAATGAGCGAGAAGCTGGCGCGGCAAGAGCGTGACATGGCCGATTTACGCAATACTGTCTCAGAGCAGGCCGCAGCGGTAAAGGCGGCAATGGACCTTGCGCGCCGTGCTGATTCCGGCGGCTACAAGCGCGCTATGGATGAATTGAAAGCCAAGCGGGCTGAAGCTGTGGCAATTGGCGATACGGAAGCGTTTGAGCAAGTTCAGGAGCAGATCGACGCAGCGGAAGCCGAGCGCGCCACATCCTCAACCGAATTTAACGTCACCGTACCAGCCAAGCAGCCTGCTTTATCCGCGCCATTGGTCGATCAAGAAACTGATGATTTTATGGCGGCGAACCCATGGTTTCATCAAAAGCCGATTTTGAAACAAGCCATGATTGACGCTCACTTGGCTATTATCCAGCGCGAAGGCTCTGTATCTGGCAAAGCACTGACAGACCAGTACGAGCAAGCCAAAGCCGAAGTGGTTGAGGCATTCCCGCAATACTTCCCAACCCAAAGCAATTTGGCCGGCGGCGAAGAAGAATTTGAGGATGAACCCCGCCCACGCCCCCGACCCCGGCTGCGCGTTGCGCCGCTGGCACCAAGCAGCCCGACAATCCAACATCGGCGCGGCGGCGATCCTTTTTTGCGCATCACCGATGAGCGCGAACGCTCTGATGCCAAGGCTGCGTTTGCAAGTGTGGTCAAATACGACCCCAACACAACCGCTGAAGAATACGTGACCCTTTACCTCAACCCCAAGACCGACGTTCTGGCGCTGCGCGCTCGTCGCGGAAAGGCATGAACATGGCTCCCCCACGCAAAAATCCGCAATCCCCTCTCAACAAATCCCGCGCCGCTGGTGCGCCAGCGCCCAAGTCGGCAGCCGCAACTGCTCCAATGGAAGGTGCGACCGGCGGCTTTTACTCGCCTGCTGATGAACCGGCGGCAGAACCGGAAAAGCGCGCCGGGTTTCAGACGCAATTTGCCAAGACTGTTCGGCATGGTTCTTTGCCAACTGAACAAGGCGGCTCGGTCGACCGTGAAATCATCGAACACATGGCAGAAGAAGCCAATCAAAATCCCGATGATTTGGCGGCTGAAATTGCGCGCATCCGCTCTTTTCGCAAACCAATCGGAGCTTATTCACAGAAGCTTGCACTTCCGGCGCGAACAGGTTATCATCGGCACTGGTTTAACGACACCGCAGGACGGGTCGGTGAAGCAATCAATAACGGTTGGGCGCATGTCAAAGGCACTGACGGCAAACCAATCGCTCGCTGCGTAGGCACTGGCCGAGACAAGGGCGCGCTCTACGCTTATGCGATGGAAATTCCCGAAGTCTTTTGGCTGGAGGATATGGCAGCAAGGCACGAAGCTGCATCGGACAAGGTTGACGCCCTGAAATCGTCCCCCTTCTCGTCCAAGCCGGGTCAGGCTAAACCTGCCGATAAGGGCAAGTTTTACGATCCGACCGACGCGCAGGCAGGTCCGCTGCAGGTCGAGCGCAACTAATCCCGCCACTGGCGGCGAGTTCTTAGGCAAGATCACAGGCAGGCGACTATCGCCAAAACCCCGTGCAACCCTTTCTTAAGGATTCGCCGCTATGGCAAACAGCAATTTCCCGCAGGGCATTCGCCCAATCAATGACAATGGCACACCTTGGTCCGGTCAGGGCCGTATGGTTTGTTTTCCGGCCTCACAGGCCACCAACATTTTTCTTGGCGATCCATTGGTTCCGCTTGGCGGCACTGATGCTTTTGGTGTCCCCCTTGTGGGCATCGCTACCGCCGGCGCTGGCAACAACGTCCTTGGCGGCTTTATCGGCGTCTGCAATGGGCCGCAAGGTTCGCAATCGACGCTGACCCGCGACCTTCCGGTTTACCGGCAGGCTTCCATCCTGAACTATGGCTTTATTTGCGACGATCCCAACCAGCTCTATGCTGTGCAGGAAGATAGCGTAGGCGGTGCCATCGCGGCTGCAACTGGTGGCTTCGCCAACGGTAACCTCGTCGCTGGTACGGGTTCGACCGTAACCGGGTTTTCTGGCTGGCAATTGCAAAGCTCGTCCGTTTCGGCATCGGCCAATGCGACCTATCAGGTTCGCATCGTCGGCCTGTTGCGCGGTCCTGACAACGCCATCGGCACCAATGCCGATTGGGTGGTCCGCATCAACTTGCCGTCGCTCTGGTCCACTTCGGGCGTTTGATCCGCCAACAATTTTGAAGGAGTACACATTATGGCTACTGTTGGCGGCGTCATTACAACTGGCGCACACCCCAAAGCCCTTTGGCCCGGTATTCAAACGTGGTGGGGTCGTCAATACGACGAACACGCGCAGGAATATCCCGAATGGTTCGAGGTTGAATCTTCGGACAAGGCCTATGAAGAGGACGTTGAAATCAGCGGCTTCGGCGTTCTGCGTGAAAAGGATCAGGGCGCTGCTCTGAACTATGACGCAGAAGTGCAGGGCGCAGTCACTCGGTACACGCACGTTGCGTATGCTGGTGGCTACATCGTCACCTTCGAAGAGCTGCGCGACAACCTGTACGAAGTCGTTTCGAAGCGCCGTGCGGCGATGCTTGCCTTTGCTGGCCGGCAGACCGAGGAAATCGTCGCTGCGAACGTGTTCAATCAGGCGTTCAATTCGGCCTATCCGATTGGCGATGGTCAGGCGTTCATTTCGTCCACCCACCCAACGCTAACCGGCAACCAATCGAACTTGCTGGCCACCAGCGCCGACTTGTCCGAAACCGCTATTGAAGATTTGGGCATTCAGATCATGCAAGCCACCGACTATCGTGGCAACAAGATCAGCCTGATCCCCAAGGCGCTCGGCATCTCGCCAGCCAACTGGTTCGACGCAAATCGCATCATCAATTCGGTGCTGCAAAACGACACGGCCAACAACGCGGTGAACGTCATCAAGGCTTCGGGCATGTTCCCCGACGGCATTCTGACCAACCACTACCTCACCTCGGCAACCTCGTGGTTCATCAAAACCAACGCCCCTTACGGAGCGCGTTTCATGTGGCGCGATAAGCCTATCTTTGACACAGACAACGAATTCGACACACGTAACGCGAAAGCCGCACAATATATGCGATTTTCTTGTGGTGTCACGGACTGGCGCTCGTATTTCGGAACACCGGGGATTTGACGCCAATCAGTAACGGCTGATCTAAAAAAAGGGCTGGGGGCAACCCCGGCCCTTTTCATTTGCGCGTGGCGGGGGTATTGTTTTGACATGCAACGGATTATTGAAGCCCTTAGAATTGCTGTTTTGCTGTTCATTTATGGGTTCGGGCTGTTTGCGCTGGGGCAGATGATGTTTACCAAGCCTCATGCGCAGCGGGACATTGGTGATACACCTTGCGCCCCACATGCGCACTGGCGGTGGACAGGTATCCTTGATGGGGAGCCTTTTGAATTGGTCTGTATGCGGGATATGGACCTACCGGCGGATTAATGGTAGTTTCCGGCGTCAACTGATTTGAACCTGATCTGGAGAACTCTTATGGCTTATGGCAGCAAGAAACTCGAAACCACCGGCATGAATGCCCACAAGGATATGGCTGGGGCCGGTTCCAAGGGGAATTTTGGCGTTGGTGCTTATCCGGGCCGCACGGCTTCGCATCCTGATCGCGGCATGAAGCATGATGTTTTGCCCGACAGCGCCCGCTCTGCGGCGCACAACGGAATGCAAGGCGCACCGGATCATGGCATTGGCAAGGGTGTTGCTGACCATTTCCAGCGCGGCGGAAAGTGCTGACCGATGGCGCAGGGCAAATATGAAGGCAGCCGCGCCGATAAGGCAAATGACAAGCGGGAAGCCAAAAAGAGCGGCATGTCCATGAAGGCGTGGGAGAAATCCCCCGCCGACAAAAAAATGGACAAAGCCGGACAGAAAGCGCTCGACGCCAAAAAGCGAAAGAAGAAATGACCCGCGTTGTTCCTGCCGATCTTGTTCTTGAGCCAATGCCTGATGGCTTTACCGTCAACATTCAAGATGATGGTGTGGTCATCAAGGCAACGGCAATTATTGAGGGCAGCCGGTACGAGATTGGCTTGCGGCCAGAGCGCGAGGACAGCGCCATTGCAGCGGCTCAATCCGAGCTGCGCAATGGCATTTGGCACCTTATGGAATACAGCCGCCTTGGCCGTCTTGACCTGATGCGGTACGCTTCTGCGGAACGGCACAAAGGCCGGCCAACGGTGTGATTGACTAAGGGGCCATTTCAGGCGATAAGGATTGCGGGTACTGTTGAAGTCACCGCACTGAACCCGATGAAACTGAAAGACCCACGTTCGGGTCCAGCATCGGAGAATTATCATGGGCGCTGCAACCACATTTTATGCACCTGTTCACCGCGTTCTTGCGCGAAACAACAATGGCAATACCGCGATCCCGCTTAATGCGGCACCCAATATCGACTATCTCGCATCCGGCCTGCAAGATCATCGGTTCCAAGCAAATGCGCGTGGATCGTCTGCTACGTTTCCGGCCTATCTTGGCTGGTATGGCGGCGCTCAACCCGTTGTCGCCAATTATGTGCCGAGTGCGATTGCCACGGCCAACATTGCAGCGCTTGCCAATGTGGTGAGTGGAACGGCAATGACATTGCGCGCTGCGACTGGTGCGGGCATTACCGTGCTTTCAGCGGCGGCTCCTGCATTTCTTTTGCCCGCCAGCGTGACTTTGAGTGCCGGCGTTGTGATTGACGCATTGCCTTCGTTGCAATTGTTTGGCACCGCCGGCAACGTCACGACAGGGTTCTATAGCCGCCAAACTTGTGTTGGCCGCGCAGTCTCAATTACCGGTGTCGTTAGCACGACTGGGGGTGATTTTATTGTCTATGGCTATGACATCTATGGCTATCCGATGACTGAAAAAATCACGGCGGCGGCGGGTGTGGCGACGACCAACGGCAAAAAAGCGTTCAAGGCGATCACGTCGATTGTGCCGCAATTCACCGATGCTCACAATTATTCGGTTGGGACGGCTGACATTTTTGGCCTTGGCATTCGCGCTCCAAACTTTTGTGATACGCATATCAACTGGAACTCGACGCTGATTACCGCATCGACCGGTTTTGTCGCCGCCGACGCCACTACGGCGACCAATGTGACGGGTGATGTTCGCGGCACTTATGCAGTGCAATCGGCCTCGGACGGGACTAAGCGCCTGATGATGGCTGTATTCCCAAGCCTGTCGTTGCTGGCCACCAACCCAACCACCGGCCTCTTTGGTGTTACTCAAGCCTAAACGGCTAAAAGGATCGACCAATGGCCAGCACAAATACGCTGCAAATCCTTGAAAACGGCTATCGCAATGTCGTTATCAGGGCCACGCAGGTTTCCGACGGGACGCCAAACGAAAGCGTCACGATCTACAACGCGACCAGTTCCGGCTCTTTCGGCGTTACCGCGCCGGGGGGGCAGATCGTTTACCCCGGCATTTATACCTCGATCATTGGATTGGATTATGATGTCCAAGACATGAAGATGGTGATGCGCTGGGAGGCGACTACCGATCAGGACATTCTTGCGCTCGGCTCTGCGCCGGAGGATTTTCGGTGGGATCGTTTTGGCGGCATCCGGGTGCCAACAGGATTGGATGGAGCAACAGGCTCCATAAAAATGATTAGCCAAGACCCACTGGTCGGGGCGACTTATTCGGTTATTCTCTATCTTCGCAAAAGGGTTCCGCAGACATGAAATTTCCCATTTGGCTTGTCGCCGCTTTTTTACCGGTGTTTTGCTTGGTAGGCTGCAATGCTGCCTATGCTCAAGCCAGTAGCGCCATTGTTGTGTCCTCGTGTGGGACGCCTCCAACGACCTATGCGGCTGGCCAAAATCGGCAGGTTACGCAGGATACCACTGGCAAGCTTTGCGGGGCATCCACCTCGACGCCATCAGGGACACAGGATAGCAACCTAAAGCAGGTCAATGGTGCGACCGTCAATGTCGGGACGGGGGCATCTAGCACTGGCACTCAGCGGGTTACGACCTCGACAGATTCCACGATTGGCATTACCGGAACACTACCAGCTTTTGCCGCCACGCCAACGGTCACAGCCAACGCTGGTACTGGCACCTTTGCAGTTTCGGCTGCATCTTTACCTTTGCCAACAGGTGCGGCGACTGTGGCTAAACAGCCTGCCCTTGGCATCGCTGGCACCGCATCAACTGATGTCCTGACAGTGCAAGGTATTGCCGGCGCGACTGCGCTTAATGCCAACCTTGATAGTGTGGTGGATGGCGTCACGGTTGCAGCAAGTGCCGCATCGGCAGTCGATCTGACCAACACGCCATTTTCGACGGTTGGCTTTGCAGCGGTCGAGCTGCATATCACAGCGCT
>Ga0114958_10000150_pt1 | contig 57393 bp, 56 predicted proteins | sample C_130208_EF_Meta_FD_89577 | JGI IMG/M metagenome (GOLD analysis project Ga0114958, IMG submission 89577) | Freshwater microbial communities from Lake Croche, Canada to study carbon cycling - C_130208_EF_MetaG | ecosystem: Environmental > Aquatic > Freshwater > Lake | place: Lake Croche, Canada... | reverse complement strand
GCAGATTAAAATGATTCAGGATCAATTAAATAATCGACCGCGAAAACGATTAGGGTTTAAAACGCCCAACGAAGTATTTATGCAGTCCATAAAACGTGTTGCACTTCGTAAATGAATCCACCAATTTATTTATACTAAAATATCATGATTACCTGTTTGAACGTAATCATGACAAAATATGAACAATGAAAATAAATTAGCCATTTTGAATTTGGCAGCATATCGCTTTTCGCCAATCATAGATTTAGAATTAACACGCGGCCTAATTTATGATGCAGGAAAGAAATTGGGCGTTAGAGGTACTATTTTAGTGACCCCAGAAGGCCTAAATGCATTCTTCGCTGCTGAGGAGCAAGCTTGCCGCGAAATGTTAGAAAATCTTCGGAAATTGCCCGGCTTTCAAGATTTGTATGCTAAAGAAAGTTGGTCGAAAACGGTGCCTTTTGAGCGTTTTAAAGTCAAACTAAAAAAAGAAATTATACGTATGGATCACCCAACCATTCGTCCGGCCGCTCATAGAGCTCCTAGTGTCGATGCGAAGACTTTGCAAAGATGGTTAGATTGCGGGCACGATGATGCAGGACGAAGTGTGGTTATGTTAGATACTCGCAATGATTTTGAAGTGAAAGTGGGCAAGTTTAAAAATGCAATACAGTGGAATATTGAAAAATTTACCCAGTTTCCAGAAGCAGTCATTAGTCACCGTGAATCGTTATTAAATAAAACGGTTGTTAGTTATTGTACGGGTGGGATACGTTGTGAGAAGGCTGCTTTATATATGCACGAAGTAGGTTTAAACAATGTGCTCCAACTAGATGGAGGGATATTAAAATACTTTGAAGAGACAGACAGCAGGCACTGGGAGGGTGAATGTTTCGTATTTGATGAACGTGAAGCGCTTGCCCCTGATCTCAGCCCAATAAAATAATGAATTAATAAAGAACTCCAAGTTCAAATAGGACTCTAGTTTGCCTAGCAGTATTGCCATTTGCGCTGAAAACCAAACCTTCTTGGTAATGGCTGGCCCTAACCCAAGAAAACTCACCCCTAGCAAAATATGACCCTGATTGGTAAGTGGGCGTGAATGTCAGGGCAAATGCAGAACTATTTGGGCCATAAACTAAATATTGAGTATGAGAGTAATTGTAATCACTAGCTTTGATGCGCTCTAAGCGTAATGGCAGGTTAATAGTGGCGTTAGGAATGAAGTTGGAGTTGCCCAAGGAGTTGACGCGATAATTAATCATTCCAGCATATCCAAGAGTAGACGCTGATTGACCTAAATTAGTGATCCCATTATTTGGAATGACCGTATATTGAATATACGGCGTTATAGACCATGAACCTAGTTTAATAGTGTGCACTACATTATAAATTTGTGAGTTGTTCTGTAACAAGGGCGTGGAATTAGTAGTTACTGATGAAGTCTTGATAGCGCCACCAAGCATAATATTAGTCGAATGAAAGTCATTGAACTTGTAAGATCCACCTGTGCCAATCCAGGTGTAGTCGCCAGATGAAAACCCATCATTTACAGTAAAGAAAGCACTGCTATTGGCGTTGGAATAGTTGATTTGTGCGCCGCGACTGATAGTATTATTTTGATTTTCAAGTATTCCACGTTGAATATTTTGATTTTGGAATGTAAAAGGATTCTCATATCCTGGCATAGATAGTAATTTACCTAATGAAATGTTCCAATGCGAATCGGGGACGATGGAAATATAGGCATGGGGAACAAAACCATAGGTATTTCGAGTATTTTTAATGGAACGCTCAAAATTTGCGCCCAAGGTAGGCATAGCATAAGTTCCAGCTTGGATATAAAACTGTATGGGTCCGTGATTTTTTTGAGCAATGACATGTACATTAGAAAAGTCATTAGAGGGTAGATTTGCGCCCAAGTCTGAGTGTCGATGCTGAAATGTTAAAGCGCTTGCAACAGATGAAAACTGTAATTCTCTTAAACTATAATCATTAACAACACTAAATGGCTCATAAAAATGAAGAGTTTCATTCATTGCAGTAACAGATTTTAATTGATGAGCAAGCTCTTCAGAAAACCCCAAAACACTAAATGACAATAGTAGAGTTAATATAAATAAGTGCATGAAGAAATATAAAGTTAATTTTTAACAAAAAATTACATTAAAATTTAAAAATAGATTATATTTTAGTTTGGAAGTAATAAATAAAAGCATTAATAATCACTATTAAGTGAAGAGTAACAGATTAATATTTCAATTTATAGAGATAATATGATTAGTCATCAATGCTTTGGCGCCCAAATTTTACAAGTCAATGATTTATTATTTTTAAGCGAGCTGTCTACAGCTTCAGATTTACCAAAAAGAGGTGGCATCCCAATTCTATTTCCTCAGTTTGCAGAGTGGGGAAATTTACGAAAGCATGGATTTGTTAGAGATTTAAATTGGCAACTGCAGTCTGGGAATCTAGATCATCAACATAAATCTATACATTATAAATTGCAAATTAATCCGCAAACCTATCCAAGATGGCCCCATAACTCAAATATTGAATTATTGGTAGAGAGTGAAGAAAAAATAGTTCATATTAAACTGACAATTACTAATACCGGTGTTGAATCTTTTAGTTGGAGTGGAGGGTTGCATCCTTATTTTAAAATCTCAAACTTAATGGGGACTACGATTTCGGGGTTACAGAACACTCAAGGCATAAGACACGATAAAGAAGTCGTTCAGATGAATACCAAAGAGCTTAGATTTACTTATGAATTATTTGAGGTTTTATTTGACTCGCCAGTCCCTTTGCTGTTGAACGCAGGCGATAAGACATTAAAAATCAGCAGCCAAGGATTTACAGAATGGATGATTTGGAATCCTGGTCAACAAGGGTGTAAGCAATTTAAGGATTTAAATGCTGATGAATGGTTGGAGTTTATTTGTATAGAGCCTGTATGTGTTAGGAAATCAGTGCCACTCGATCCGCAGAAAAGATTCGTCGGGTCGTTTTCATAGAGTTGTTAGATTAATTATATGAGAACAAGAACAATAAGTACGACACTCATACCACAAACATTCAAGTTGGGTGAGTCGCCATTTTGGAATCCCAAGCTCAATAGTCTGAATTGGATTGATATTGAAGATCGCAAGTTATATACCATTGAGATCAGTAATTTAAAATTACAATCACTAGATTTGCCAGAAGAGCCTGGATGTATTGCACCATTGATATCGGGTGATATGCTGATTGCGATGCGTGATGGTATTTATATGTATAGTGGACAAAGTAAATTATTAAAAAAAGTAAAGGATGCACCTTATCAACCCGATATCGAGAGATTTAATGACGGCAAATGTGATGCTCGGGGTCGCTTATGGACAGGTACGGTTTTTGAACCCAAAACAAGCAATCTAGCGAGCCTATATTGCTTTCAACAAAATACAGGCACTTATACGATTAACAAAATAGCTCAGAATAATATAACAGCTAATGGGCTCGCCTTTAGTCCTGATCATTTAAAAATGTATTGGTCAAATACGCCGGAGCATAGAATTGATGTCTTTGATTTTGATTTAGCGTCTGGTCATATCCATAATAGACGCATCTTCAAGCAGTTCCCGACCAAAGGTGAAGAGCACATATATGGTGGTAGGCCAGATGGTGCATGCGTAGACCAAGAAGGCTGTTATTGGGTTGCAATGTATGAGGGAGGACGCGTCTTGCGATTAGCATCTGATGCGACTGTACTTGAGGAAATCAAGCTGCCTGTTAAAAATCCAACAATGACATGTTTGGGTGGCGTTGATGGTAGGCGCCTGTTTATTACCACAGCATCTAGAGGTTTAACAGCTACTGAACTATTGATTGCGCCGCTTTCAGGTTGCATATTTATGACTGATGTAGATGTGCCTGGATTGCCAGTCAATTATTTTTCTGAATAGCCATTAATTAAAAGGAATTAACATGCAATTAGGAATGATAGGTCTGGGGCGAATGGGTGGCAATATTGTTAGGCGCTTAATGTTAAACCATCACCAATGTGTGGTATTTGACGCCAACGAAAATGCAGTCAATAGCCTAGCAGCGGAAGGTGCGGTAGCATCTAAAGACTTAATTAATTTAATTAATCAGCTACAGAAACCAAGAGCGGTTTGGGTGATGTTGCCTGCTGGGGAAATCACAGAATCAACGATTAACGAATTAGGGAAGATTCTAGAACCGGGAGATATCATCATAGACGGTGGAAATTCAAACTATAAAGATGATGTCAGGAGATCTCAAGAATTAGCACCCAAAGGCATAAAATATATTGACGTGGGCACTAGTGGCGGCGTGTGGGGGTTAGAGCGCGGATATTGCATGATGATTGGTGGGGATAAGAACGCATTTGATTATTTGGAGCCCATATTTAAAAGTCTAGCGCCTGGCATTGGATCGATAGAACTCACAAAAGGCCGTGATCCGAATCAGTCGACTGCAGAGCAGGGTTATTTATATACGGGACCTGCAGGTTCAGGGCACTTTGTAAAAATGGTACATAACGGTATTGAATATGGGTTGATGCAGGCCTATGCAGAGGGGCTAGATATATTAAAAGGGGTATCGCAAGATATTATTCCTAGCGAAAGAAGGTACGATTTAAATCTCGCCGATATTACTGAGCTATGGAGAAGAGGGAGCGTTGTATCCTCTTGGTTGCTTGACCTCAGTGCAATCGCACTGGCTGAGGATCCACAATTAAAAGCATTTACAGGCCATGTTGATGACTCTGGTGAAGGACGTTGGACAATTATGGCAGCGATAGAGGAAGCTGTTCCAACGGATGTGTTATCGGCTGCACTTTATACAAGGTTTCGTTCGCGCCAAGACCATACGTTTGCAGAAAAAATGTTATCTGCAATGCGTAAGCAATTTGGTGGTCATCAAGAATCTAAAAAGGAAAAATAAAAATGCATCAAGACATTGAACATGAAGTCATTCCGCATGGCGCGCAAGCGCCCTCATGTGCAATGGTTATATTTGGTGGTGGTGGGGACCTTACCAAGCGACTGCTGATGCCAGCAATATACAATTTAGCGCGAATTGATCTATTGCCCGAAAAATTTGTGTTAATAGCTGTTGATCGTCTAGAGCTAACAGACGAAAGCTATCGATTACATATTCAAGAAGCAATTACTACTTTTGCAAACGATAAACATTACTCGCAGAAATTAGATCAAAAAAAACTAGATCAGTTATTAAAATCAATTTACTATTTAAAAGGTGATTTTAGTGATCCGCAATTTTATAAACAGTTAGACAAGACTTTAAAAACGCAAAGTTTAAATCACCAAATATTGTCCAACACACTATTTTATTTAGCAGTAGGCGCACGATTTTTTGGGACAATTGTCGATGAGTTGGGCAGGGCTGAGTTATTAAAAGAGGAGGCAGGATATTGGCGTAGAGTCATTGTGGAAAAGCCATTTGGCCATAATGTTGAATCTGCAAAAGAATTAAATCAGCAATTACGTAGAAACTTACAAGAAAAGCAAATCTATAGAATGGACCATTTCCTAGGCAAGGAAACGGTACAAAATATCATGATGATGCGGTTTTCGAATGCAATATTTGAACCATTATGGAATAGAGACCACATTGATCATGTTCAGATCACTGTATCAGAAACAGTAGGAGTGGAGAAACGAGCAAACTTTTATGAGGCAACTGGAGCGCTCAGAGATATGGTGCCCAATCATATATTTCAGTTATTAGCACTCACCGCAATGGAACCGCCCCCCTCGTTTACTGCTGATTTAATAAGAAATGAAAAAACAAAAGTATTAAATTCAGTGCATCGCATCAATCCTGTGACTGATTCCATCCGAGCGCAATATACAGTAGGGCAACGAGATGGTGTTGATTTTAAAGGATATAAATCTGAAGAGGGCGTATCAGCAGAGAGTAAAACCGAAACCTATGTAGCGATGAAGTTATGTATAGATAATTGGCGTTGGGCTGGCGTACCGTTCTATTTAAGAACAGGTAAGGGACTGAAGCAAAGATACAGTGAGATTGCTATTCAATTTAAAACGCCTCCGCTATCGATATTTAAAAATACTAATGTTTCTACACTAAACCCTAATATGTTAGTCATTAAACTTCAACCAGACGAAGGCGCTAGCTTAACCTTCGGCGCAAAAATACCTGGGCCTAAAGTTGAAATTGGACAAGTGCATATGGATTTTCACTACAAAGATTATTTTCAAAATGCACCCAGTACAGGTTATGAAACATTGGTGTACGACTGTATGATTGGGGATGCTACATTGTTTCAGCGTTCAGACAGTGTCATTGCAGGTTGGGAGATCGTACAGCCTTTGCTAAACTACTGGACCGAGAGCGCAGCACCATTAGCCTATTACCCCGTAGGGTCTGATGGTCCTGTAGATGCAGATCAGCTATTTGTGTCGTCATCTCAGGGGTGGCGTAAGTCTCCATGAAAGTAAATATCATTAGAAGTGTAAAAGACTACTCATGTTAAGCTATAAAAATCCCAAAATACTTTAAGACGTGAGCAGTTATTGCGAAGCAAGCAATCGTCACTAACATACTAATCGATATAGAAAACCAGAAGCCATATTTAGATAATAGAAACGGCAAAATCAGGAACATTGGCAGAGTAGGAATAACATACCAAAATGTGTAGTAGGCATGATTTGAAATCTTGGACATGGGTTGATCTTCTATATACAACCAAAATAGCGTGATTAAGGTGATTAGAGGTAGGGCTGAGATTAATCCTCCTAATTTGTCGTTACGCTTTGCAATCTCTGAAATTACCACAATGAGCCCAGAGGTGATTACAAATTTAAAAATTATCCAGGCCATGTTAATCCTTAAATATTAAATTTTTTTAATGGTAAGGCGCTACTATAGATCTAAATTTAAAATGCAGTGTAATAATCTTAATTAATCAGGAGTATCAGATGAATTCGCTATTCGCTAAAATTTTTATTATTGTAAATAACATCATTTCTTGGATCTTGATTCTATCGATTGTACTGTTTGGCCTGTATCAAATGAGTCGTGGTAATGTTATGCAAGGTGTAGCTATCATTGTAATAGGAGTCATTGTTTGTTCAATGCTATTTGGAATATTTGCGATATTCATAGAAAATCATAAGATATTAAAAGAAATCTTAGAGATTCAGAAGGAAAATAAGGGCGCTTAGCGATGCATGAGTTCTATTATCTAATAAGGTTAGTCGTGATGAGTGCCTACACAAAGCAAAAAATATGAAAATAAATAAAAAAATAGTAATACAACAACAAAGCAAATTGCTGAAGGTGATGTCAGCGCATAATCCACTTTCAGCTAAGCTAGCAGAACAGGCTGGATTTGATGCAATATGGGGCAGTGGTTTTGAACTTTCCGCGAGCTTCGCTGTACCAGATGCTAGTGTGTTACCAATGAGCGTTCATTTAGAAATGATGCGTGCAATTGCAACTGTTATTAGTATTCCGTTAATTGCTGATATCGATACTGGTTTTGGAAATGCAGTCAATGTGCATTATGTTGTGCCACAATATGAAGCCGCTGGCGTGTCTGCAGTGGTCATGGAGGATAAAAGTTTTCCCAAAGACACCAGTTTAAGAGACAACGCGCGTCAAGATTTACTTAGAATTGATGAATTTCAAGGTAAAATTAACGCTGCAATCGATGCAAGAAATAGCAAAGATTTTCTGGTAATTGCACGTGTAGAGGCACTAATAGCAGGTTTAGGTTTGGACGAGGCAATCAAGCGTGGTTTAGCTTATGAGGAAGCTGGCGCAGATGCTATTTTGATCCACTCTAAATCTAAAACGCCTAATGAGATCGTTGCATTTATCAATGCATGGCCTGGAAAGGCACCGTTAGTATTAGTCCCAACAGCGTACCCACAACTCAATGAAACGTCCATTGCCAAAACTGAGAAGGTTGGTCTAGTGATATATGGAAACCATGCGATCAGAGGTGCAGTATGGGGTATGCGCCAAATATTTGCATCCATACGTAAGCATGGTGGAATTGAAGAAGTCGATCAGGCGCTGCCAACAGTCAATGAGATTATTGATCTGCAGGGTGACCGTCATATGCGAGATATAGAAAGCCGATTTTTAAGATAGATGGATAAATCTATAAGTAAATAGAAAAATACCATGACTCACGCTGTTAAGTAGTGTGTACGTTAAATTAAAGATACTCAAGAATGGGATGTTAATCAGATGGAAATGAGTTCAAAAGAAACAGGTTTATTGCGTTTATTTACACAGAATAAAGAATGGGTGAAAAAGGTAGTCGATAAAGATCCAGACTACTTTTTAAGATTAGTGGATCAGCAAAATCCAGAATATCTTTGGATTGGCTGCTCCGATTCCAGAGTACCTGCCAATCAGATTGTAGGGCTAAACCCTGGTGAAGTGTTTGTGCATCGCAATATTGCAAATATAGTTGCGCATACCGATTTTAATGCTTTGTCAGTCATTCAATTTGCGATTGATCAGCTTAAGGTTAAACATATTATTGTTGTAGGGCATTATGGTTGCTCAGGCGTAAATGCTGCGATGAATAACTTGAAAATAGGTATTGCCGATAACTGGATAAGGCATGTAAAAGATGTACATGATAAGCATCACAAGGAGCTTTCTGCAATCGCCGAGGATGGTATACGACTCAATAGATTATGTGAACTAAATGTATTGGAGCAGGTGGTTAATATTTGCCAAACTTCAATGGTTCAGGATGCATGGGAGACGGGGCAGGAGTTATCTGTGCATGGATGTATATATAGTTTACAAGATGGCGTACTACGAGATTTAAGTACTACGGTCTCAAGTCTAAGCGAACTTAAGGAGAAGCATCTGTCTTCGCTATCAAAATAAAAAGGCAACTGCCGCATAAAAATTGCCTTTTTAATAAAAAAATATTACGAAAATAAATTAGCTGGATTTTTTATTTCGGGCTCGAATATTAAGGAATTCGACAATCAGCGAAAAAGCCATTGCAAAATAGACATAGCCTTTAGGAATATGCACATCAAGGCCTTCAGCAATTAATACAACTCCGACTATCGTCAAAAAAGACAGGGCAAGTACTTTTATTGAGGGGTGGTGATGAATAAATTCTCCAATAGACTTGGCGAAATAAAGCATCACGATTACGGATAATAAAACGGCAGCGACCATAATTGAAATTTCATCGACTAAACCTACCGCAGTAATTACACTGTCCAGTGAGAATACAATATCGAGTATGCCAATTTGAACAACCGCTGCTAACATTAGCTTACGTTTTGTGCCTTGCAGTGGCGCTGCAGAGCTCTCGTTTTCAGTAGTTTCTTGTGCTTCGACTTCGAGATAAATTTCATTGCTAGACTTCCAAAGTAAGAAGAGGCCGCCAACTAAGAGAATGAGATCGCGCCCGCTAATATCTTGCTGTAAAAGCGTGAACAAGGTTTCTGTGAGCCCCATTACCCAAGACAGGCTGAGTAATAATAATATCCTGGTAACTAAAGCAAACACTAAGCCAAACTGACGTACGGAGTCGCGAATATCATGGGGCAGGCGGTTCGCCAATACACTAATAAAGATAATATTATCAATGCCAAGTACAATTTCTAGAGCAGCGAGTGTAAAAAAAGCAATAATGGTATTGGGATCAAGAATAAATTCAATCATAGTCAATATCCTAATGTGATTTATGAAGATTAAAGCATTTGGTCTATTTTTAAAAGTGATAAAACACCGAGTGTTACAAAAATAAGGGCTGCAGAAATGCGTACTAATCGCATGGGAATTTTATTTGCAAATTGATTGCCAATAAAAACGGCGGGCACATCAGCAATTAACATTCCAAGGGTAGTTCCGAAAACCACAATGATTGGCATTGCATAATGCGCAGATAAAGCTACAGTCGCTATTTGTGTCTTATCGCCCATTTCAGCTAAAAAGAAAGTGATTAAGGTTGCTCCAAAAACACCAAAATGATTTGCCATGAGTGTTTCTTCTTCTTTGATTTTATCTGGTACTAGTGTCCACAATGCCATCGCAAAAAAAGAAATAGTTAATAACCAGCGCAGTTTTTCTGGAGAAATGATGGTGGTAATCCATGTGCCTAAAGCACCTGCAATACCGTGATTAAACAAGGTTGCAATCAAGATACCAAGAATAATTGGCACTGGTTTTTTAAAACGTGCCGCTAATATAAATGCAAGTAATTGAGTTTTATCTCCAATTTCAGCAATGGCGACAATGCCTGCAGATAATAAAAAAGCTTCCATTTGTTGCCCTTGAGAAATGAACAGTAATTAGGTGATGCCAGTAAACTGGTAAAGGGCAATAAACATATCATGAATACATAATGAACTATTAGATGATGCTTTTTAACTTCTCCAGAAATTGAGTTTGTCCCAAATTAATTTGAGATTGCCAGTCGTTGACAGAGTTGGCATTAGCTTCGTCAGAAATAAATTTATAAGCACTCCAAGAAATATTAAATGCACAAGCAACCTTGGCAATGGCAAATAATTCCATGTCAACAATATCAACCCCCTGTTGAGCAAGCCAAGGATCATTGTTTTGAACAAAGCTATCTCCAGTGCCGCATGTATAAGTGCCGGAGTTTGAGAAATACGCATTGGGTTGATTAGAAAAAGGTACATCACCTCGGGGAGCGAAGGGCTCAACCAGCATATCGCGCTGAATAACTTTACGAACATCAATCAAACCATGTAATGCTAAATTAATCTTGCCAACAGTACCAAAGTTGATGATATGTGTAGGTTGGTAGGTATTTATTGCTTGGAAGGTAGCCATTGCAGCGTTTAATTTACCTATGCCAGAATAAATAATAGGCATTTGAGCGGGGATCGCATTAGAATGTAGTTCGTTCTCTAGGGCGACAATGATAATTGTTTTTGATTTCATGGGCAGATAATGAATTTAATAGACTACTTACCAACAGTACCAGATTTTCCAAAGCCAGGGATTATGTTTAAAGACATCTCTCCCCTGCTAGCAGATCATAGAGCATTAAAACATGCAATGCGGCAATTGTATGAGTTAAGTTTGTTTTGTCAATATGATTATTTGCTTGGGATTGAGTCTAGAGGATTTATATTTGCATCGGCGCTAACTCAATTCAGCAATAGCGGATTAATTCTAGCTAGAAAACCGAATAAGTTGCCGATGGCTACGCATAAGCAAACATATGGTTTGGAATATGGGTCAGATAGCCTAGAGATTCAGCAACATATAGTACCTAAAAATGCTAAGGTATTATTAGTAGATGATGTACTGGCTACAGGCGGGACATTGCTTGCAGCAGCACAATTAATACGAAAAGCTGGTGCAGAAGTTTGCGGGGCCATAGTGTTGTTAGAAATTACAGAATTAGAGGGTAAGAAGCGCTTAAGTCATGAAGCTATAGAAACCAAGGCCTTGTTGTCAATATAAAATAGTCGAAATATATAAAGCTATGATCGATAGTCCGATAAAAAATATTGTTTTAAGCGGAGAATACGTAAGATTAGAGCCATTATGTAAAACTCATAATCAGTCCTTGATGGAGGCAGTGATTGATGGTTCCTTGTGGGAGCTATGGTATACATTTATTCCAAAACCGGAAGATATGAGTCTTGAAATAGATCGTAGATTAGCCTTGCAGGCGCAAGGTAAAATGTTGCCCTTTGTAGTGATAGATCAGATAAAAAATAAAATTGTAGGGATGACAACTTACATGAATATTGATCAGGAAAATAATCGTGTTGAGATTGGATCTACGTGGTACAGCAAAAGCGCTCAAAAAACACGAATCAATACAGAGAGTAAATTGCTATTGCTAGCCCATGCATTTGAAACCTTAAAATGTATTGCTGTTGAATTTCGTACACATCGGGCTAATCTCATCAGTCAGAGAGCGATTGAGCGTTTAGGTGCAAAATTAGATGGGGTATTAAGACAACATCAAATGCATCGGCATCCGGGAGCTCAGGGTTTATATCGTGATACTTATGTTTATAGTATTATAAATAGTGAATGGTTAAGTGTTAAAACTAAGCTGCAAGAATTGTTATTACAATGATCTTAAAAGAGGAAGCTTATGAAAAAAATAAATTGGGTATGGATTCAATATTTAATGCTGTGTTTAATGGCTCCAGCACTTGCAATTGCTCAGAATTATCCCAGTAAGCCAGTACGTGTCATTATCCCCTTTGCTCCCGGGGGCGGTAGCGATATTACTGCGCGTCAATTTTCAGCTAAGCTAACAGAGCATTTTAAACAGCAGTTTATAGCGGATAATCGCGCTGGTGCAGGTGGTGTTATTGGTATGGAAGTGGTTGCAAAGTCGCCTCCAGATGGATATACCATCATGATGATGTCTGGAAGTTTTTCTGCTTCTGCTGCGACCAATAAACCTGCATTTGATCCGATCAACGCAATACCAGGTGTTGCAGAGTTTGGAATAACGCCATTTGTATTGACAGTACATCCTTCGATTCCAGCTAAAACGACAAAAGAACTGATTGCACTTGCACGACAGAAACCAGATGCCTTAACTTATGGATCTAGTGGGATTGGTGGATTAACCCATATGGCGACTGAGCTTATACTGAGCATGACCAATACCAAAATGGTACATGTTCCCTACAAGAGCACTGGCGCTGCAATGACTGATCTATTGTCAGGCCAGGCGCCTATCATTGTTGGAAGTTTGCTGCCTGTAGTCCCGCATATTGGCAGCGGTCGGTTGAGAGGTTTGGCGGTTACTACTGCTAAACGTTGGTATTCATTGCCCAATATACCAACAGTTGCCGAGACTTTGCCCGGTTATGAAGTTGAACTCTGGTTTGGTGCAATGGCTCCCAGGAATACACCCTCAGCAGTCGTAGAGACACTTAACAACGCAATTAATAAAATACTTCAAGAGCCAGATATGAAAGCCAATTTAGAGTCCCAGGGTATGGTTGCTACGGGCGGGACGCCACAAAAATTTAATGAACGTATCCGTCGGGAATATGATCGCTGGACAAAGGTGGTGTTAGATAGAGGTATTAAGGTTCAATAGGCGATACAGTGCTGGTTGAATATCGTATTATTTTATCGATTCTCTACGGATGAATAGTAATTTCTCATAAACCCTCCTATGATTTTCATAGGAGGGTTAGAGTTGGATTAAAGATGCTCGATATGAGGTTCGGAAAAAAGTTGTGGTAAATACATATACAGTTCAATTGTCGAGCCGATAAAAAAGTGGTGGGCCTTTTGAGTTCAGATGCAGTTTTTGAAGTCATCCATTCAGGAGTGCGGCGTGCTACGTGCGCAGTGTAAGTGCGCAACTTAAAAATACGTGGTGTTGATTGACCGTTCGAGCGTATGTTGAAGGTAGTGTAGCAAACTAAAAAATATTAGCAAATGTAAAATTATTGTCCATGTTTTATATATAGCATTCATGTTCTATCCAGATCGTTTGTTAAGTTATATTCAACAATTTGATTAGGGCCTAGACAAAAATTATTACACTGTTTTGTGTTAAGAAAAATACTTATATTTTGAAATAATTTAGGTAGGTTTATGTGTTTTTTAGAAGAATAGACATTGAGATGATGAGGTTAGATTTTTTTGATCAAGCAAATCAAATATTCATTCATTAAGAAATTAGGTTATGTTCTTAGTGGACGATACAAGGTCTGTTATTTGCTTTTAATTTGATTCGTAAGATTTTGATTTAACCAATGTTCAAAGCTTTCTATTTTTGTTTGATCGCCTTGAAAATATATTGGTTGTATATCTGAGAAAGTTTTTTGTGCATGCTGATTTAAAAAATTGATTAAATGAATCGCCTTGTCGCTAGAATCGTGTATAGGAAATTTATTTAGTGTAAATGTAGCAGGAATTAGTCGTAATGCTTTAAATTTAGCATTAGAATCAAATAAAATTTCAGGCAATACGGAGACGCTGGCAAATTGTCTAGCATTGAGTCCGCCGGCGCCAATGAAATTACCAATAGAATGTAAAATCGGGGTGCCATCAATACATTCAGCTGCACGCAATACATGTGGGCCATGACCGATTAAAGCATGTGCACCAGCGTTTACCATGGCCTTAGCAAATTGCCGTGGATTTCCACGGTTTTCACCTAAAAATATTTCATTGTCGGCACTAATCTTAATAGCGCTATCGCCTTCAGCGCCCATTTGGTAGTAGAGAACGACAATATCACTTTTAGCGCGAACTTCTTTGACTAGATTTGCAGCCTCATCAATCTCTAATACATTATTAAAAACTGGGTAATAGGCTAGGCTAATTACGGCAATTCGCTTACCTTTAACAGTACGAATGATATAACTACTCTTGAGCCCCGTTGTCTCAATACCGACTTGGCTTAAATAACGCTGCGTATCACTAAAACCAATAGGCCCAAAATCATGCACATGATTATTGGCAATTGAAATAACATGGAAATTAGCTTGCTTGAGTAAATTAGCGGTACTGGGTGGAAAGCGAAAGCTATAGGATTTTCCTGGAACATAAGGCTTGCGCGGTTGATTGTATTCTGTAATCGCCCCCTCCAGATTCCCTAATACTAAATCAGCTTGCTTTAAAAAGGGCATGAAGTCGGTAAAAGCTGAGCGATTAATATTCTCAAATTCAGAGAACACCAAATCACCAGTAGCAGTGATCCGAATGTCATTAGGAGCAGCATCAATGTATCGACTGTTGCAATTTTGAAAGCGAGGCAGTTGAACTGCAGCAGATAGTTTCTCTACAGACGATGCTTGGCCTCGGGCTTGAAAGCTTCCTGTAATAAACAAGATCAATATTAAAAAAATCAATGGATTCAAAAGTGCCAAGTGTTTAATACACATGTTGAACTAGGTTCGTTCTAAACTACTTAAGCGCCTGCCACCATCAAATCGTTTAGTGTAATACTGATCGAGCATGCTATCGATGCGCACAACAGTACCGCGATGCGGGGAATGTATAAATTTAGAGTCGCCAACATAAATGCCGACGTGAGAATAGGCTTGCCGTCGGGTGTTAAAGAAAACTAGATCGCCTGGTTTTAGTGCATCCAGTGCAACAGGACTGCCATAATGAATCATAAAAAAAGACGATCGCGGCAATCGCATTTTGAAAGTATCACTGACTACAAATTGCACGAATCCACTGCAATCGAATCCGGATTTTGGAGAATTGCCGCCCCATCGGTAGGGAATTCCGATGAAACGTTTTGCTGCCTGGACTAACGCCTCAGCACTAATATTTGAGATCGGCGGTGTAGGAGCGCTCAAGATTGAGTCACTACTTAGAAAGGGGTCGTTTGATTTTACCCCATCATTGAAAAGGCTAGTGTCGGGGCTTACAGCAGATGTATTTTCAGGCGCTCCAAAAAGCACGCTAACGTCACACATCGAATAAACACATAAAAAAACAAGACATGAAAGCCAATGTGGTAGGGAGCGAATGCCAGAAAAAAAGCAACAATGCAGAGGGCTTAGTATCAATAAAAGTCCGATAAGGTAAAAGCTGAATATTAAATAATGATCAGCATTTGATTCGTCTTATTAAGGAATGAGTCATAAATTATATGACAAAACTATTACATCTAGGACAAAAATCCTTAGTTTAAATTAAAAAGTTCATAGAAAATTATTACATAAAATAAAAATTAAAAATATTCCATATTATATTAAAATAAGCCAATTAATAGATACAAAATAATATAATTAAAGAAGTAAAAATAATATTAATATGAAATATAACAATTAGAGAAAGTTTAAGAATGATGCGTAATAAAAATATACTCATGATGATTTTCGTCACTTCAATGCTGTTATTGAGCGGTTGTGAAGACAAGCTAGGTAGTTTATTTGGCTCTAAATCACCCGAACAAATATTGGGTGAGGTGACCGCAAAATACTCAAGTGGAAACTATGGGGATGTGAAGACGCAAGGCGAGTCATTCGCTAAAAAAGTAGGACCAAATCAAGGTGATTTTGCATTAATTGTTGCAAAAGCCTGTGCAAAATTAGGCGATGCTGATTCGGCACTAAATTACTTAGAACTAGCCATTAAATTGCAGAGCATCAATCCACAGCAAGCCATGTTCGAACCGGCATTCGAGACAATTCGAACAGAGATGCGTTTTGTGTCCCTAGTGGCAGGGCATGGCGGGCATCAACAGACATCACAAACACAAAGTGTGCAGGCGCCTGTTAAAAGAGAGCCGTCAACTGCAGTGAAAATTGATGGTAATGGTATTGAAGCAAGTGCAGGTGGCGTCTCTGTCAAGATCGCACCCTAAATATAACAAGTACTTGGAGATTATTATGGTAAGTCATCAAAAAATCGTAAAGAGTTTATGCGCGGCATCGTTTATTTTGCTAGGCCTATGTGGAAGTTTGCAAGCGCAGCAATTAACAGCTACAGCACAATCAAAAATTCAAATTACTAAAGGTGCTAAGCCGACAGCAATCACTCAGAAACTAAGAGAGGACTTACAGATTCGTGCGGTGAAAAATGTTCTGGAAGCTACGTTTTCGATAAAAATGACGCCACAAGTCGAAGCAAAATTGCCAGAGTTAGTTGAATTACTGATTGACTCAATACAAGTGGAAATCGATCCGGCAGATGGTGATTTTTTAAGTGGCCGTGCACGCTTAACAGTCGCCTCGGCTCGTCTTAATGAGTATTTAAAGAATAAAGGCATAGGCGCTGGTGATATTGCGACGCAGAGTGCAAAAATTTTAGTATCAATTGATGAATTTATTGGTGTTGCTACAAATCTTGATTCTGTTACAGCTACGCAAACAAAAACAACATATTCTCACGATAAAAGTACATTTTCAGATACCAGTTCTAAAGCTTCAGAAAGCCAGTCTCAAAGCGACTCTAACTACAGTAAGTCCGATGTTGCTTATGCCTCAAAAGATTCTGCAGCCGTTGCCAGTAAGTCCTCTTCTGCGTTTGCTGGTAGTCAGAAAACTGCAGTCGCCGGCAGTAGCAGTTCAGCCGCCGCTTCTCAAGGATACAATGGTTCTGCCGCTGCTGCTTCTCAGCGACAATATGCTGGGGCTTCTTCAACCCAAGTCGCAGGCGCCCAGTCCTCTCAATTTGCTGCTGCATCATCTTCGCAAAAAGCATTTGCAGATAAGTCAGTGAGCGCCTCAAGTTCTGCCTCTGCCTCTGCCTCTAGTTCAGAACAAAACAATATTCAACAGCGTACAGATAAAGTAAATCTGACAGTTGAAACAAAAATGCCTGAATTTAATAATGCGCAACAATTAGGAGGGGGAGACCGAGTTTTAACATCGCGGTTAAGTGGGGAATTCAAGAAAAATGGATTAGAGTTAGTCGCTGAACAAGACTTGCGCTCTGAAGGCGGTCGTACATTGCCATATTGGGAAATTAACAACAATGGAAGAGTGAACGATTTTTTGAGGAAAATTGTTGAGAAAGATTTAAAAGCAGACGTATGGGCTACAGGAACTGCTAAATACACTATTGTTGGAACCACCCCAACTGGAACTCAGTGTAATGGTACGTTAGATGTTCAGGGCCGATTTATTGATGGTAATCGAATATTTTTTGAAGACTCAATGAGAGCCTCTGCAGTTGGGAATGGCGATCAGGATTGCCGTGCAGCCTTGGCTATTTCCCTAGCTACATCACTCGCAAAGGTATTGGGTGAGACTGCTAACAAAGAGTTAAATGCTAAAAATTCGCGTGGCTCAGTGTATACCCTCTATGTGTATAGTAAAAATGATTTAGGTCGGCAGGACAGGCAGAAGTTTGAGAAATTTATAACGTCAGTTCCAGGACTTAATGCAAGCAGTGCGAAGTCTGAAGATAATTATATGTATATGAATATTCAAGTTGGCGCATCTTTATCTGATACGTTAGGAAATGTTTTGACCGCTTTAGAGAAAGTTGATCCTAAGTGGAATAATGCAGACTTTGTAGAGAGGGCCAATTGGAAAAATAAAGTTTGTATTGGTTTAGAAGGTAAAAGTTCATGTCCTAAAGATCTATAAAAGTAGCATATGAATAAGTCACTGATTTTGGGATTTGCTCTATGTTCTAGTATCGCAACTGCAGCAGAATTTCAATATTTCGTAGCACCCTTACAGGGGATTACGGGTATCAGTCAGTCGGTAAAGACTGGTGTAGCGGATGCGAGCAACTTGCCAAAGTATGGAGGCATGATTAATGAGAAATACGCAGACCTTTTTTATGATGGGGCTGCGCAACGAGCGCTCATACTGCAATTTAACGAGAACGTTAAAAAATCATTCCCAACTTCAGTGATTGGACCAAATCAAATTGTCTCAGCTGGCAAACAAGGTAAATATGCATTTGAACCAAAGGAGACTGCTGAATGTTCACCGCAATTTCGAGTTGGGTATAAGGATACCTTTGCAATTTCTATAGGGATCAGCCGTTTATCGGCTTATATGATTGATTACGGGGCATTAAGTGAGATTTTAGTTCCGGTCACTTATACCGTGCGTTTTACCAAGCTAAATGGTGCAGCAACTATTTTCTCTAAAAGCGAAACGATCTATACACAGTATGTCGCTCCCAAAAAAGATTTATACAAATATAATACCCAAGAAATTGTAGAAGAAAAAGCCAGAATACTCAAAGATGCTATTTTGCAAGATGGCAAATTGGTTGTAGATCGCTTGGTTGGCTTGGCGGCTAAGAGTTTTTCGCCAAAACAAACTGCGGTGACATTGATCGCAAAAGATGGTCCCTATTTCATTTTTGATCGGGGTAGTGAAGTTGGTTTTCAATCGAATGCAGATTTTTATCCGCAGGATGATTCTGGTAAAGAATATGGATTTACCGTTAAATTCGCTACAGATAAGATTGCAGTCGCTGTTGCAAGCGAATTCTCAGATGAAATTAAGCGTGATACCAATCGCTTGCGCGAGGGAGCAAAGTTAAACTTCTCTTTCGAGAGCCAAGGTCGGGATGATGCTAAGCAGTCAGTATTAGCGGTGCAGTACACATCTTTGGACGGCAATCCAATCGATACTGGTTTGATTCGTAATAATGCCTTGCAGTCGATTATATCTGATGACATGGGATTTTCTGCCCCATTTAATTTGATTAAGCAAGATCCAGACTTTGCGCGACTCAAATTGCAGATCCGCTCAGAGGCGAATTGCGAGTCGAGTATGTTTGAGCAGATGCCTGGCTTTGCAGATAACTCAACAACTCCACGACCAGACCCAGATTTCTTGTTAAAAGTAGAGCACCTCACGTCGCCAACATTTAGGGCGGATGGTGTAGGTGGAGTTACGAGTAATACGGTCTTCACTAACTCTGTGGGTTTAAGTCTGATTGATAGATCGACGATAGTGCGGCAAATGTTTTTAGGTTCAAATCAATACGAATTGAAACGCACTGATGGCAAAGGTTTGTCTTTAGAGCAAGCAACAGAAATTAATCTAAAAAATGCTGCATTAAATGCAGCGAAGAGTTTAGTCACTGGATTTAATCCAAAGCAAAAAAATATAAAAATAACAGCAATTGCTAATAACACGGCTACATTAAGTGAGCCGATATCCCCCGCATTATTTAAGCAAATTAAATTGTTGCGGCCATTAAATATCTCTAAAGCCAATAAAGTAGTGATGCTGCCTATACCTCGTTCCGGTGAAGACGGTGTGCTATTCGAGCAGCCTATAGAGACTAGCAATAAACTGACATTTAAAGGGAAGAACCTTAAAACTACCGATATCTTGACCTTAAGTGCAAGCGGGGAAGCGGCAAATTATATTAAAGCTTGTCCGGCAACGCGTAACGGTCGATTTTTACAACATACGTTATTAAAGCACCCCTCAGGAGCAGATGTGCTGACCTTGATGAGCTTGAGCGCATCATTAAAAAGCTATGAATTTTTAGAATCATCAAATCGATTTATTGAAAGTGCTGAATACGCACTGAGAGATGGATTCTTTCAAACGCAGAAGATTGTTTTAGATGTGGTCACACCGTTTTGCGTGGTGCCGATTGAATTACAGCAACTGCCTAAGATAGATTGTGCCGGTGGTAAATGCAATGGCACGGGTAGCCTTGCAGTCGGAGCTAGGGTATTTAACGCAGACACCAAGGTTGGCGAGTCTATTGTGGGTGCAAATTTTGAAATTAAAGACGTGCAGGAGGTGCAACTCTCAAATTTTGTTGGTGTTAAAGCGTATGAGCATCATTTAAAGTCTGTCGATATTCACAAAACGAAAATTCAGTAAAGGAATCAACATGAAATTCAAGTTACTTGCAATACTGTTGGCATTGTCTGTTTCATTTACAGCGAATGCGCAATTTGGCGGTCTGGGTGGTTTGGTCGGTGGTGCTAAAGGCGGTGGCGGTGATGTTGGTGCACAAATTGACAGTTTTAATGCGGATGCACAATTAATTAGCACTGCTGTTGGTTTTGCCCTGTTACAAATCCAAGCTGCACTGGGTAGCAAGGAGTCAGGTGCGGCAGCATTAAAAGTTGCTGAAGAGCATGCCAAAGCAACAACACCAGGTGAAAAAGATGCCATTATGGGTCGACAAATTAAAGAGTCTGGCGCTGCTACTGTTGAATTGCTAAAGGCCGCAGATGCTAAAGCGAAAATGGAGAGCTTGTCAGAAGATATGAAAAAGAAGGTTGCTCAATCTATTTTAGCCGTAGCTGTTGCAGGATTAAAAGCGCCCGCAATGATCAATAAAGGTAAAAATGTTATTCAAGGTGTGGGTAGCAATCCTATGATGGTCACCAAGCTGGGTAGTGTCAAAAATGGCATTACTTTGTTAGCTGATGCATTGCCAAAGTTGGCACCTATTGTGACAACCGGAATGCAATTGATGCGCGATGTAAAAGTAGACCCAGGTACGCCGACCGAGAGCTCTAAGTTGGAAGCCAATACCAGCATTTCAGTGCCGGAATAAAATTAGTTTTTACAAAGTTAGCTTGCAAATCTCCACTCAGGGCCTAGCTTTGAGTGGAGATAACATTCAATATGACTATGTTTAATTGCTTAGATCAGCTGGGTATGATCTGTAGTTGTTTTAACAATCGACGTCACTCAAGCGCTTTGCGCTGACTATCTGTGCTAGTCTTAAAGAGAAAGCGGCTATAAACTACGCTTGATCATGCGTTTGATCGGCATTCAGAATTGCAAATCCCGCTTGTAGCGCGCTTTCGATACGCGCTTTTTCTTTCTTTATCTTTTCATCATCCCAATCCCACATACCTGCTTTGACTTTCATCCCTGTACGACCTTTAGCAACTAAAGCCTTCAGCCACTGAGGGGGTGTTTTCTCTGCATGCAAATGTGGGTAGAGTGCACTTGCCACTAGATCGTGTGTATCCCACCCTGACATTTCTTTTTGTAGCATAGGGCCGCAAGCAATAAAGCGGAAACCAAAACCATATTTAACTGCAGTATCGATGCCCTCGGCATCGGTCACACCATCATCAATCAAATATAAAGCCTCACGCATCATGGCGTGCTGTAGTCGGTTGCCGACGAAACCAGGAATATCCTTTTTAACCCAAATCGGTGCTTTATGCAGCGTTTTAAGTAGAGCGACTAACCCTTGGGCGATCTCAGCATTGGTTGTAGGAGCGCTAATGATTTCTACTAGCGGCACCAGATGCGCGGGCATGAAAAAATGCATGCCAGCAACGCGCTCAGGATGTTTAAGCTGTTTGCCAATTTCTCCAATCGGAAAGTTTGATGTATTGCTGACAATCGGTGTATTGGCTGCGACGTAAGACTCAACTTCCTTGAATATTTTTTGCTTTAGTGGCAGGTCTTCCAGGGCGGCTTCTACAACGAGAGTAATTTCTTGCCAAGGTAGGGTTGATAGTTCGCCATAATAGTGTACAAGATCGACATACTGAGATGGGGCGCCTAGCTTACTCAGCCCTGTAGCCATACGCACGGGCAGTGACTCTCGCGTCTTAGTAGATGGGCTCATCAAATGCACGGTCCACCCATGTGCAGCAAAAAGGGTAGCGATATCGCCGCCCATGATACCCCCACCAATAACGGCAACGTGGGATGGTGTTGATGACATAAATAACTCTCCAGTTCAATGATGTAAGGACATGGGATAGAATAAACAAAATTGCGCAAAGTATAATAAGTCTTATTATAACCGTCAGATGTGCCTAGCTAAAAAGCAATAAAAAAACTTAAAAAACAACATTGATTGGTATGCTCATGATGAATCACAGATATCTATGTTTAGGTTTGCCCACCTTATTGATAGCTATTTTTGGGTATTTATACTGCACTCCGATACAGGCGCAGTTTGATCCGCAGCGCGTATTTCCACAAAATGATCTTGTCAAAGCACGCTATCCAGACCCAGACATTACTTATACTACGCCAGGTTTTCGCCCCGGTCGTATAGATTTCACGTCGCATACGGAGATGCTGACATTTATTGAAACATTGCAAAAGCAGACTCCCGTAGTGGGTATTCGCTTCATTGGGCATTCACAAGAGGGGCGGCAAATCCCCGCCTTAGTGCTCACGACCTTAGCGCATAAGGATGCCAGCGAATTACAGAAATCAGGTCGTCCAATAGTGATCATTGCTGGATTACAGCATGGCAATGAACCAGCTGGTGGCGAGGCAATGTTAGTGTTAGCACAAGCATTGGCGACTGGACATTTGCGCCCATTACTCGAGCGCTTAACGGTGATAATCGTTCCCCATTCAAATCCCGATGGCGCTTATTATTTTCGGCGCTCTCCATATAGCACGATAGATATGAATCGTGATCATGTGAAAGTAGACTTACCGGAGACGCGTGCCTTACATCAATTGGTTAATGACTATCAACCCCATGTATTTATTGATGCACATGAATTTAGTGTGGCTACACGTTGGGTTGAAAAATTTGGTGTCATACAGTCCTATGATTTAATGCTGCAATATGCTACACATCCTAATGTTGATCCTGCTTTGACTACCTTAGCAGATCAAACATTTTTACCCGCTCTTCGCCAAGATATTGATCGTGCCGGATATAAACCATTTTGGTATTACACAACGAGCTACAATCTTTCCAATCGATTGGTAGCGATGGGGGGTACGATTCCCGATATAGGGCGCAATTTTGCAGGTCTGCAACATGCAGTTTCATTTTTAGTAGAAAGTCGAGGTGTCGGTATTGGCCGCGATAGTTTTAAGCGGCGCGTTCATTCGCATATGATTGCAATAACCAGTTTGTTGCAAACCGCTGCCGATCATGCGCCATTGTTGATGACCACTGTTGCAACAGCGCGAGCCAGTGTCATAGCGCGAGGCTTAATTCCACAACCCCATGATACGATCGCTGTGACCTTAAATTCGCCGGTGGTGAAGCAAAATCTAACTATGCTAGAGCCGAGTAGTGGCGAGTTAAAGCAGATTGAAGTGGATTGGTCAGACTCCTTAGCGGCAACACCTGCGCTCAGTCGTCAAAGGCCTTATGCATATATTATGCCGCCAGTATTTCATGATGTGGCACAACGATTACAACAATCTGGAGTGCAAGTAATGCGTCTTGCAAGACCGACCACCTTGCCAGTAGAGAGTTATCGCGTGACTGATCGTAAAACTAGTGGAACTTATATAGAAGGTCGCCTCACTAGTCAGGTAACGACGGAGACAGTGCAAAAACAAGTGCAATTCCCAGCGGGTAGTTATGTGTACATGATGGGACAAGTCAACGCCAATGTGCTGGGCGTTGCATTAGAGCCAGAGTCACCCAGTAGTTTTGTCACTTTTGGTTGGATTCCAGTTGATAAGCAGGGCTCGCCCGCAACTATTGCAGCCAGCAGTGAGATCCCGATTTATAGATTGTTAAAGTCGATGACTTTAGACGTCCAAACGCTTCGGGATTATAAATTCGCTCAACCGGATTGAGTGAATTGCAGTTCCCACTGCGGTGAGCTTGTGTTGTTTTGCTAAGATTAGTTTGACAGGGCTAAGGTGTGTGCTTCGCGTGCAGCAATAACATCGTAGCGTTGTAGCAGGCGTTGTGCACGAACGATAATTGGAATATCAATCATCTTGCCGTCTAGTGCAAAAGATCCACGGCCTGAAGCGGCTGCTTCTTGGTTGAGTGTGATAATTTTTCGAGCGTAGGCCACTTCATCTGCGCTTGTCTTGTATTCTTCATTGATGATTGCAACTTGTCCCGGATGAATACAGCCTGCACCCATGAAGCCAAAGTCTCGAGAACGTCGCACCATGCGACGAAATGCCTCCTGATCACCAAAAGTGGCAATGCTATCAATAAAGCCAAGCGGCATGACTTTTTCAGCATTGGCAGCAAAAATCATTTGTTGTTTTGGATAGAGCAGGGCTTCTCCAGTCGGTTGCATATTGCAGTTGAGTGCAAAATCTTCCCCCCCAATATTGCACGCGATGATACGCTTACTGGCTCTAAAAATTTCGCGGATATGAAAAAATGCATCAGGGGTCTCAATCATAGCAATAAATTGCGTGTGACCAATCGTCATCCCGCGCTGTTGTTCGAGTGTGCTGACTAACTCGTCAAGTAATTGGATATGTGCAGCCCCGTAAACTTTTGTCACTGCGATGCCATTGACTGCGGGACAGATGGAGTATTCCAAATCACGCACCGCCATGGTTAAGGGTTGATTAATACGCACAACCACGTCAGCTCCACCGCGATTGACTCGTGCTGCATTTTTTTCGACTAATGTCCGCGCCTGCGCTTTTTCTGTTTGTGGGATGCTGTCTTCGAGGTCGAGTTGAATGACATCAGCGCCACGTGTATGTGCACGGTCTACAAATTTTTCAACATTGACAGGGACATACATGAGTGAGCGCCAAACAGGAAAATCGGTGGTCATGGGAGAGCTTTCAATATAAATTAGTGAGTCTGAGTATGGGTTGTTGAATAGTTATTTGGGTGATGTCTCACAGACAATGCCAGAAGCGAGGAGCTTTTGGTAAGATTCGGCGTCAATGCCAATTTCTTCTAATAGTGCAGCATTGTGCTGTCCGATACTTGGCGCAGGTGTGCGGATAGAAGCAGGAGTTCCAGAGAGCCTAGGTACCACATGATGCATAGGGTATTGGCCCATATCAGCATCTGGGTAATCAGCAATCAGCTCGCGAGATAGCACATGCGGGTCTGTGATGATTTGTGCAATGTCATAAATCGGGCCTATGGTGACATCGGCTTGTTCAAAAAAGGATACGTTTTCTGCTTGCGTGCGTTGCGCAATAAATTCTCCAATAATTGCATCAAGCTCAGCTGCATGTTTGACCCGATCAGCATTGGTTTTGTAACGTGGATTATCAATTAAGTCGGCGCGACCAATCGAGATAAATACGCGCTCTGCCATTTTTTGGATGGAAGCAGACAGGCCAACATAGAGGCCATCTTTACAAATGTAGACGTTGCGCGGTGCAGCATTAGTTGATCGACTACCAGTGCGTTGTTTGAGCTTGCCAGTCAGTCGGTAATTAGCCGCTTGTGGCCCAAGCACTGCAAATAGCGGATCTAGTAGTGGCAGATCGATAACCTGACCTTGACCACCATTGTGCTCTACTTCGCGTAGTGCAATCATCACTCCAGTAGAGCCATATAAGCCGGCAATTGTATCTGCCAAATACATGGGTGGTAATACTGGTTCGCGATCTGCAAAACCATTGAGCGCTGCGAATCCGGACATGCCTTCTACTAAAGTGCCAAAGCCGGGGCGTTTTTTGTAAGGCCCATCTTGTCCCCATCCTGAGATACGTACTATGATTAAGCGCGGATTGCGCTGATGTAATATCTCTGGACTCAGGCCGATGCTCTCTAGCATACCGGGTCTAAAACTTTCAACAAAGACTTGAGCAGTGGCGACTAATTGAAGCAAAAGCTCGCGCGCTTCGGGGTGGCGTAACTCTAGACCTAAACTTTTTTTATTACGAGCGTAGAGCTTCCAATTGGTGTCTACGTGCTCTACTTTCCAAGCGCGTAAGGTGTCTCCAGTCGGTGGTTCAATTTTGATGACTTCTGCACCAAAGTCGCCTAATACTTGGGTCAGCATATTGCCGGCAATCAGTCTTGATAGATCCAGTATGCGTACGCCCGCTAATGTGCCGCAAGCTTGTGGGTCGTAATGGCGTTGTTGTGGTGTATTCATGTGATTGCGTTAATCGCCTTTGATATTGCCAGCGACAATAACTCGTCGCCAGTTGGTGATTTCAGATTTAATTTTTTGATTGAATGCTTCGGATGTTGTGGGCGATGCTTCAGCACCAAACTCTGAAAACTGTTTTTTGAGCTGTTCGCTAGACAGTGTTTTATGCACTTCATTATTCAGCCGGTCAATCACCGCTTTTGGTGTTCTGGCTGGCGCAAATAATCCCCACCATAAAGATACATCATAGCCAGCGACACCAGCTTCTGCCACAGTGGGTAAGTCTGGCATAAATCCAGAGCGTTTTGCAGTGCTCACTGCCAGCACTCGCAGACGACCCGCTTTCATTTGGGCAGTCACTGCAGGTAGGCTTACTAATAATACTTGCACTTGGCCACTGATTAAATCGGTTATCGCTGGTGACATCCCTTTTTGTGGGACATGCACCATATTTATTTTGGCTGTGCTGAGTAACACTTCGGTGCCTAAATGATTGATACCGCCAACACCCGATGAGGTGTAATTGAGCTGACCAGGTTTCGCGCGTGTCAGTCTAACGAGATCACGCATTGATTTCACGGGTAGCGAAGGGTGGCATACAAAGACCAGCGGACCTTGACCCAAAAGCGTGACGCCTGTTACATCGTTAATCGGATCGAAAGGGAGTTTGGGCTGTAGAGCGGCACCTGTAGTAAATGATGTGGAAGAAATATATAAGGTATGACCATCGGCAGGCGCTTTGGTCATGATATCAGCAGCAATCATTTGATTAGCCCCTGGGCGATTATCGACAACTATTTGTTGCCCTAGCGCCGTATTCAGCTGTGGTGCGATGGCGCGTGCAAATAAATCGTTGCTACCACCTGGTGGAGCGCCTATTAGTATGCGGATGGTTTTTGACGGGAATAATGTTGTTTGTGCCCAGAGTGTTGGAGTGAGGACTGCATAAATACCGATAAATAATATAGCCCTAGTGACGCGGCTGTGTCTATTGGGTCGCATGGGCAGTCCTTCAATGATGAGTGCGATCTGCAGCTATATTATTCAGGCTTGATACCAGTCTCCTGAGCTACTTTGCGCCAGCGGGTGATTTCGTTACGAACAAATTGCGTAAACGGCTCACGTCCCATATTGCTAGGCTCGGCACCTTCTGCAGCAAATTTTTGTTTTAGATCAAGCGACTGCATAGCTTTGCTCAATTCGGAGCCCAGGCGATTCACAATTTCGATGGGTGTTTTAGCGGGCACTGCGATGCCCCACCAAAACTCTGCCATATAGCCGGGTACTCCTGCTTCGCTAATAGTGGGTAGATTGGGCATGAAGCTGCTACGTTGCTCGCTACCGACTGCCAGTGCTTTTAAGCGCCCAGATTGCACGTGATTCATTGCCGAGGGTAGACTGGTCATTACCATTTGGGTGTGACCACCAATTAAGTCGGTGAGTGCCGGTGCAACACCTTTATAAGGCACATGAACGATATTAATTTGGGCCATATGCCTAAACAGCTCAGTCGCTAAGTGATTGTGACCACCAGTGCCGGTAGACCCGTAATTAATTTGTCCTGGGCGTGCTTTGGCCAATATGATGAGATCGCGAATGGATTTGACGGGTAGTGAAGGGTGCACTACAGCTAAAAGTGGGCCGCGCGCCATCATGCCTATATAGGTAAAGTCGATGATCGGATCGTAAGCCATTTTAGTACGCAGTGCAGCGTTCGCTGTAAATGAGGCTTGCACATTGACGATGGAGTAACCATCAGGTGGTGATTTCGCAACATTATCAGCGCCTATCATGCCACCAGCACCGCCCCGATTATCGATCACCACAGGCTGACCCAGGCCGCTACTCATGGCTTGGGCGGTGAGTCTTGAGAGCACATCATTGCTGCCACCTGGCGGATAAGGTACAACAAAGCGAATCGGTTTAGCGGGCCAAGTTTGGGCTAGTAGGTTAGGACTGAGGGCGCTGCAGGTCATTGCGAAAACAATACCCCAAGTGAGCGCTGTGGTGAGGCGAATCTTGGCGTTTGGCATGGATGGCCTTGTTGTTCATCGATAGAGTTTGGAGGGGCACACCGCAGCGCGTTGGGTGACAAGTCTCAGTAGAAATTTGAGATTCGTCACCCGCTGAACTACAGCCGGGGTGAGTTAGCGAATTTCCATTCCATTCGCAATTTGACGTTCTACCAAGCGCGATTCATTGCGCAAAATGGTGGATAGCTCTTGGACCCGGCGATCTGCCATACGGCTCGAGATTGCTGAAATAGATAGCGCGGCAAATGGCACCCCACTTTGATTACGTAATGCTTGACCGATGGAGCGCACGCCTGCAAGCGTTGGGGTCTCACGCACCGCATAGCCCAGCTTTTGAGCTTTCCGTACTTGTGAAAGTAAGGTAGTGCCATTCAGGCCATGCTCAGGCAGGCGAGGCTCGTTGCTGCTGATAATGCTTTTGACTTCGTCATCTGGTAATGAAGCTAGGATCGCTAAGCTACCAGTGCCCACACCTAGAGGACGCCGCACGCCGACTTCTAGAGTGAAGGTTTTGATTGGGAAGGTGCCTTCACGGCGATCAATGCAAACGGAGTCTAGGCCACTGCGTTGGGTTAAAAATACGGTATCACTAGTGGCCTCAGCAATCCGAGAAATAGCAGGGTGACAGATTTCTCGTAAATTAAAGCGGGGGGCGGCGGTTAGGCCTAACTCAAAAGCCATAGGGCCTAGAAAATAGCGATGGGTTTCTGAGTCCTGTTGAACCATGCCCTCATGAGCTAGACATTTAAGCATACGATGCACTGTTGGGCGTTGTAGGCTAGTGCGTGTCGCCAAATCGAGTAAGCGCGAGCCTGAGCGATTATGTGCTGCGATTTCTCTGAGCAGCAATAGTGCGCGCTCAATACTTTGCGTGCCGGTTAGTCGTCCTTGATTGTCATCGCTGATAGTTTTTGAGATCACCATAAAATTTCCCTAAATGTAGTCCGAATCGTGAGATTGAGTAGTTTTCAATTATGCCACTGTGTTTACGCTAGTGGAATACTTAACTTTATAACGTCTTTTTTATACTTTAGTGGAAGCTATTCTACTTTTTGTCCAGATTTCGGACAAGTTGTTCAAGCAAAAAAATGAATAAAAAATTGAACTTAGGCAGAAATAGAGTGGACAACGGTGCATATTGGGGAATGATTTGGGGTGGTCTGTAGGCTGTTTTGCGCCGCTTGCCTGCTGATAATTTACCCAAATTAGGCGCTGATCGAGCGCGGATGGGTGTTAACAGTGGAAAAGTGCCCAGCAGCGGTGGGATAATGCACGGGTTTGGCAAAGCTTCGTTGCCGCCATGAATTCATCTTGAGGAGATCGTTATGACCAATGGATCTAATAATCAGACACATCATCAAACAAAAAATCAAGCTAAGCGTCTAACCCCAGGAGCACAGTTTCGGGCAGCAGTTCAAGCAGAGCATCCTTTGCAAATTGTAGGCGCGATCAACGCTTATCATGCACGGCTCGCCCAACGCAGCGGATTTAAGGCGATTTATTTGTCAGGTGGCGGTGTCGCTGCGGGCTCTTTGGGAGTGCCGGACCTGGCAATTAGTACGCTAGATGATGTATTGACCGATGTGCGCCGTATCACCGATGCCTGTGATCTACCACTTTTAGTTGATGTGGATACTGGCTTTGGCGGTGCTTTTAATATCGCTCGCACGGTAAAGTCCTTAATTAAGTTCGGTGCCGCCGCCATGCACATTGAAGACCAGGTGATGCAAAAGCGCTGCGGTCATAGGCCTAATAAAGAGATTGTGAGTCAAGGCGAAATGGTCGATCGGATTAAGGCCTCGGCTGATGCTAAGACCGATGCCGATTTTGTGATCATTGCGCGTACGGACGCCCTGGCTGTGGAAGGGCTGGAGGCGACTGTGGCGCGGGCAGTAGCTTGTGTTGAGGCAGGCGCGGATATGATTTTCCCAGAAGCGATTACTGATCTAGCGATGTACAAGAAATTTGCGGATGCAGTGAAGGTGCCGATTCTGGCCAATATTACCGAGTTTGGAAAAACCCCATTGTTTTCGGTCGCAGAGTTGGCCAGTGCTAATGTGGGTATGGTGCTCTATCCCTTGTCTGCGTGGCGCGCTGCTAATGCGGCTGCCTTGCAGGTCTACCAAAGCATTCGTCAGCAAGGCCACCAAAAAGATGTGGTACAGCTGATGCAATCTCGCGACGATTTATACGATTACCTAGACTACCATGCGTATGAGCAAAAGTTAGACGCGTTGTTTCAGCGAGATAAGTCGTGATGTATGGACGTGAGCGTTGCAAGGGCGCTATCTGATGACGGGAATATTATTATCTAAAGGCTTTGTCGCGCAGTTTGGTGAGCAATTAGATCAAGCCATGCAAGCCGCAGGTCTGCAGCCGCAGATTATCCATTTGCCTGATGACCCCGAGCAGCAACTAGACCCAACGCTAGTGGCACAGATTGAAATCGCCTACCTGACGCGCGACTTGCGCTTCACCCCGTATTACCCGAGCTTTTGTGCTGCGGTCAGTGCTGCCCAACAATTGCGGTGGATGCATTTTACGAGTGCGGCACTTGATCAATATCCGTTTATGGATGCACTACTTGCGCACAATGTCCGACTGACCTCTTCGGCGGGCACCAATGGTGTGCCGGTTGGACATACAGCGATTGGCGGCTTGCTGATGATGGCGCGTGGTTTCCCGCGGTGGTTGCAGGCACAGCGCGAGCAGCGTTGGGATCCGGCGCGTGGCGCAGCTGCCCCGCGCGATTTGAAAGGTCAGCGCATCATCATTGTTGGGGTCGGCACCATTGGTGCGACCGTTGCGCAGTTTTGTCAGCAATTGGGGATGACGGTGATTGGCGTGCGTCGTAGTCCGCGCCTGCCTGCCGACCCTGTCGACGAGATGATTACCCTAGATCAGTTGCCGGCGTATTTGCCCGGCTGTGATTGGTTGGTATTGGCGTGTCCCGACACGCCTGAGACCCACCACCTGGTGAATGCCCAAGTCTTGGCGAGTCTGCCCAAGCAGGCATGCTTGATTAATGTGGCCAGAGGCGGTGTGGTTGATGAGCAAGCGTTGATCGCCGCGCTCAAACAGCAGCAAATTGCAGGTGCTTATTTAGATGTATTCGCAACAGAGCCGCTGCCGCCAGACTCACCGTTATGGGATATGCCCAATGTCGTGATCTCGCCGCATAATGCGGCAGCAGCAGCGGGCAATGATGGGCGTGCCGCTCGGATATTTACTGAAAATATGATGCGTTACGCGAGTGGCCAAACAATGATTAATGAACAACTCTAGGATGTGTGAACGATGAAAAAGTGGCAATGTGTGTTGTGCGGGTTTATTTATGATGAAGCAGCAGGTTTACCAGAGGAAGGTATTGCGCCGGGCACACCTTGGGAAGCGGTGCCTGAGGACTGGACTTGTCCACATTGCTCAGCGACTAAAGTGGATTTTGATATGGTGGCGATCGGTTAAACTGGGTCTGGGTGGGATGCGTAACTGCGCGCCCATCGCTTCCGGCGTTAGTGGCGACAGCGACGCTAAGCAGTTAAAATGTAATGCTTTTTACGGGGGCTCACGCGGCGCTTATGTCACTATTTGCCTTTGGCATTAATCATCAGACGGCACCGCTTGCGGTGCGCGAGCAGGTTGTGTTTCAGACCGAGCAGCTGATTCAAGCCTTACGCGATTTAGTGGCCGAGCGACCCGTGACGGAGGCGGCGATAATCTCGACTTGTAATCGCACCGAAATCTATTGTGCAACCGCCCAACCCGAGGGCGTGGTTGATTGGTTAGCCAACTATCATCGATTGTCGGCAGCGCAGATTAAACCGTATCTGGTCGAGTGGCCTGAAGATCAAGCCGTGGCCCATGCTTTTCGCGTGGCCAGTGGTTTGGATTCTATGGTACTTGGTGAGCCGCAGATTTTGGGACAGTTTAAAACTGCGGTGCGTAGCGCCGAAGAAGCAGGTACCTTAGGGTGGTTATTAAACAAACTATTCCAACGCACGTTCTCGGTGGCCAAGCGGGTGCGCACAGAGACCGAAATTGGCGCGAACACCGTATCGATGGCGGCTGCCGCAGTGCGCCTTGCCGAGCGTATTTATCCGACCATTACCGAACAAAAAATATTATTTATTGGTGCGGGCGAGATGATTGAATTAGCAGCGACTCATTTTGCAGCTCGCCAACCGCGACAGTTAACGTTTGCTAATCGCACCATAGCGCGTGCCCAACGCTTAGCTGAGCGCTTTGTCGGCGAAACCGTACCGCTAGAGGCGGTATCTGAGCAGTTGGCGGGGTTTGATATTGTGGTGAGTTGCACGGCAAGCCCCTTGCCGATTATTGGTAAGGGATTGATGGAGAGCGCGATTAAAACGCGGCGCCGCCGTCCGATGTTAGTGTTTGATTTGGCAGTGCCTAGAGATGTGGAGATCGAGGTTAGCGCGCTTGAGGATGTGTTTTTGTATACCGTTGATGATTTGGGCGAGATTGCACGCCAAGGCCTAGAGCAGCGTGCCGAGGCAGTGAGCCAAGCAGAGGTGATTATTACCGAGCAAGTTGGCGTGTTTCAGGATTGGCTTGGTCAGCGCGAGTTAGTGCCGATGATTCGTGCCTTGCGCGCAACCGCTGAGCAAGCGCGTAGTCAAGAGTTGGCGCGTGCCGAGCGGCGTTTGGCGCAAGGTGGTGCACCCCAAGAAGTTCTCGCTGAGCTAGCCCGTGCACTCACTAATAAGTTGATTCACCCCCCGACACATGCCTTGAGTCATGCCTCTGAGCAGGAGCGGGCAGCGCTGGTTGCAGCCTTATCGCGTTTATATTCGATCAGTGGCACCGATACCAATATTGAGTAGACGGTCGCGCCAGATCTTGTGTTTATCTGAAGTGTTTAATGTCTTTAATTGTTGAAGTGAAAGCCAATGAAATCAAGTATTGCCGCTAAATTAAATCAGCTCTCGATGCGTCTGGAAGAGATTAACCGCATGCTATCGACCGAGGCGGTGACTAATGATATGGATAATTATCGACGTCTGAATCGAGAGCACTCCGAGCTTGAGCCAGTGGTGGATCTGTATCGCCACTATCAAAGAACCGAGGGTGATTTACAGACGGCGCAAGAGATGGCGCTAGATCCCCAGATGCGTGAATTTGCGGAGGCTGAGGTCACTGAGGCGCGTGAACGATTGATGAGTTTGGCGACCGATTTGCAGAAATTACTCTTGCCGCGCGACCCTAATGATGAGCGCAATACCTTTCTCGAGGTGCGTGCAGGCACGGGTGGCGAGGAGTCGGCCTTGTTTGCTGGGGAGGTGTTTCGGATGTATGCACGCTACGCCGAACGCAAGCGCTGGCAAGTCGAAGTGATGTCTGAGAGTCCTTCGGATTTAGGTGGTTATCGCGAAATTATTGTCAAGATTATTGGTCACGGCGCGTATTCAAAACTGAAGTTTGAGTCGGGCGGTCACCGCGTGCAGCGGGTGCCGGTGACAGAAACCCAAGGGCGGGTGCATACTTCTGCGTGTACGGTGGCGGTGATGCCAGAGGCTGATGAGTTAGCCGAAGTCGTGCTCAATCCAGCCGACTTGCGGATTGATACCTTTCGGGCGTCGGGTGCAGGTGGTCAGCATATTAATAAAACAGATTCAGCGATTCGCGTCACCCACCTGCCTACGGGTTTGGTAGTTGAGTGTCAGGATGATCGCTCGCAACACAAGAATAAAGCCCGCGCCTTGGCGGTGTTGGCGGCACGCCTCAAAGATAAACAACTGCGCGAGCAACAGTCCAAGACTGCTGCGACTCGCAAGTCATTGATTGGTAGCGGTGACCGCTCTGAACGCATTCGTACGTATAACTTTCCGCAAGGGCGGGTTACCGATCACCGGATCAATTTAACGCTGTATAAGATTGCGCAAATCGTCGATGGCGATATGGATGAGTTGGTCGATGCCTTGGCAGCAGAGCATCAAGCGGAGCTGTTGGCGCAACTGGCCGAAGAGCAGGGCGGCGCTTAAGTCCCAAGCAGACGCCAGATTTTGATCATAACTTATTGATTTTATTTATAATTTAATGAACCCTCCAGAGCTGGAGTCGGTGGCTTACTGGCTCGCTGTAGCGCAACAAGATTGTGGCCGTACAGAGGCGCGCGCCTTGTTGCGGCAAGCGCTAGGGTGTGGCGATGGCGTGTTGTTGGCGTATCCCGAGCGGGCTGTCAGTGCCGCACAAGCTAGCGCCCTGCAGGCCATGTTGGCGGCGCGCCGGGCTGGTCAGCCCCTAGCCTATATACTGGGCAGTCGCGAATTTTTTAGTCGTGAGTTTGTGGTTGGGCCCGCGGTATTGATTCCGCGGCCGGAGACCGAAGGCTTGGTGGAGTGGGCGCTAGCGCTGATGGCTAATCGATCTTGGCAGGTGTTGGATTTGGGTACGGGCAGTGGTTGTGTGGGAGTGACGATTGCTGCAGAGTGTCCACTAGCCCAGGTCACTTTGGTCGATAGTAGTTCTGCAGCCCTGGCATGTGCCGCTCAAAATGCGGCGCGCTTTGCGCCCCTTAACACCGAATGTTTAGTGGGCGATTGGTTTTCGGCAGTGGGGGATCGGCAATTTGATTGCATCGTCTCTAACCCGCCCTATATTGCTGACCAAGACCCACACTTGCAACAAGGTGATTTGCGTTTTGAACCACTAACGGCATTAGCCAGTGGCGCAGATGGATTGACCGCACTGCGCCAGATCATTGCCGAAGCGCCCCGCTATTTACGACCAGGCGCCTATTTATTGTTAGAGCATGGTTATGATCAGGCGCTAGCTTGTGCTGAATTGCTACACGCGGCGGCTTGGCATGATATTCAATGTCGGCCAGATTTAGCGGGCTTGCCGCGCTTGACTGGTGCGCAATGGCGAGCTTGAGTGTGTAGCTACCCTGGGATCGGGGAGCTTTCGCTATCATGATCAAATGGTACTGATCTTGACCCTTAGGGTGCGCATCGGTAAACTCATACCCGATGGTTTTGCTCAAGTAATGAGGCCTGCTTGCCGCTAGCGTTGTTTGAGTAGGTTGTTGGTTTTTCCTATTTTTCTGAATTGGAGTGTCAAATGGCTGTTCAAGACGAAATTAAGAAACAAGTGACGAGTCACAAAGTGGTGTTATACATGAAGGGCACTGCGGACTTCCCGCAATGTGGTTTTTCTGCCAATGCAATCAACATTTTACGTGCCAATGGTGTGGATCAGCCGTTTACCGTTAATGTATTGGAGAACCCAGAAATTCGCCAAGGCATTAAAGATTACGCGAATTGGCCAACGATTCCCCAACTGTATTTGAATGGCGAGTTTGTCGGCGGCTCAGATATTTTGACCGAGTTACATCAAAGTGGTGAGTTAAAGAATTTGTTGCAAGCCTAAGCACGAGACCGCCACCGTTAGTTGCACTGCGGTGGTAGTTTTGGTGTGCTCACCCCCGCCATTGATAGGCGTATTGGACGAGCAGAATAAGGGCCATTACGAATAGCGCGCGTTGCAACCAGCGCCGATACGATGTGTCTGTAATCCGTTGGCGTACGGTGATGCCGTGCAGCGAGGCGCCGACTGCAATCACCGCTAGCGGAAGGGTCATGAGCCAGAATTGCGGTGCGACGCTACCACTAGCGACAAACGTAAATAATTGAGTCGTTTTGCCGGTGGCAAAGCACAGGTTCATGGTGGGCACCATCAGCAGGGGAGTGAGCCCAATGCCTAATAGATAAATAATCAGTGGCGGTGCAGAAATATTGGCAGTGCCTTCGCTCACGCCCGCTAAAAATCCCAGCCCTGCACCAACCAATGCTTGGTGGCGTTGCATCCACGGCCACTGCATGCGTCCCAAACGTTCCAGGTTGAGGTAGAACAAGATAATGGCTGCTAACAATAAGGCGTAGGGGAATTGCGGATAGTGAATAAACAGCCGCGTGCCTAACCAGGAGCCACCGAGCATATAGAGGGGCAACCACCAAAACCGTTCAAACACCACATGTGGGGTGCCGCTACGGATAATGTTCGTGATTACGGTAGCCAAGCACGGAATCAGTGCTAATAAAACTGCTGTATGCATGTCGCTGACTGCCGCAATGAGCGGCGTGGCAATAGTCGGAAACCCCATGCCAAGCGCGCCTTGCACCCACCCCGATATTAAAATCACTACCGCTACATACAGCATTAATACAAAGGACAGTTCGGGCAGACCGAGCATGGATGTTTAGGGCTGGGTCGTTATGTGTTGGCGTTGCAGAGCGAGCGCGACGATTTCGGTGATGTGTAGGGCGCTACGCTCACTGAGCTGGCTGATTTGTTCGCGACAACTATAGCCGCTGGCTACAATCATGGTGTGTTCGCTAGCGGCACGTACTGCGGGCAGTAAGGCAGATTCAGCCAATTTGAGTGATAGCGCGTAGTGTTTTTCTTGGAAGCCAAAGGCTCCGGCCATGCCACAGCAACCACTCTCGACGGTGTGGGCGGTAATGCCGAGTCGCTTCAGGAGTGCCATTTCGTTGGCCATACCAAAAATCGATTTTTGGTGGCAGTGACCGTGCACTAGCGCAGTACCACCTAATTGTGGGGCTTCCCAGTCGGGTATTGCCATCATAAAGTCGCTAAATAAATGCACCTGCCGACTGAGTTGGCGAGCTAGCTGGTCGTTGGGGAAGAGGTTGAGCAGTTCATCACGGAACACGGATAGGCACGCTGGTTCTAGTCCAACCACAGGCACGCCGGCGCGAATCTCAGAGGCTAGAGCATCTAGAATTTCGCGCAGTTGTGCGCGCGCGGTGTCTAGCATGCCAAAGTCGTAGAGTGGGCGGCCGCAGCATAAGTGGGCTTGGGGGAGCACAACTTGATAGCCTAAGGCCTCTAGCACTTCAACGGCAGCCGCTGCGGTGCCGGGTTGGAAGTGGTTGTTAAAAGTATCTGCCCACAGCAGGACCCGCCCGCGGCTGGAGGTGATGTTCGTGGGCTTGCGTCGATTAAACCATTCTCTGAAGGTGCGGCGGGCAAATTGCGGTAGCTGGCGCGCTTGGGCAATGCCGGTGGCAAATTTGAGCAGACTGGAGAAGACCGGCGCCTGACCCAAAAAATTGACCACGCGCGGAGCGAAGGCCGCTAGCCGTGCCCAACGCGAAATCAGACCCATGACATACGCGGCGACCGGGCGCAGGTGGCCGCGGTAATGATGATGCAGAAACTCGGCTTTGTAACTGGCAATATCGGTATGCGTGGGGCAGTCGCTGCGACACCCTTTGCAGCCCAAACATAAACTCAAGGTATCGCGCACCTCGGTACTCCGCCAGCCGTCAGTCACTAATTCACCGCGCAGCATCTCGCCTAAGAGGCGGGCACGACCGCGGGTGGAGTGTTGCTCTTCACCAGTGGCGCGATAGCTCGGACACATCACCCCACCGCTTTGTGAGCGACATTTACCCATGCCGACGCAGCGTTCAATGGCGCGGTTAAAGCCATGGCCTTCTTGGCTGGCAAACGCAAACTGGGTGAGGGGCTGCCAGGGTTGATAATTCGGGCCATATTTGAGATTTTCATCGACCCGATAGGGGTCGATGACTTTGCCCGGATTCATGCGATTCGTAGGATCCCAAATCGCTTTGAATTCGCGGAAGGCTTGCATGAGCTCTGGGCCATACATAATCGGTAGAAATTCGGCTTTGGCCTGGCCATCACCATGTTCGCCTGATAAGGAGCCGCCGTATTTCACCACGAGTTCTGCAGCAGCACGCAGAAAGCTGCGCCAGATTTTGATGCCAGCCTCACTACGGGTATCAAAGGTGATGCGGGCGTGTATGCAGCCATCACCAAAGTGGCCATAGAGTGAGGTTTGGTAGCCGTGACGATCCACCAGCGCTTGAAATTCACGCAAGTAATCGCCTAGGCGTAGGGGGTCAACTGCGGCATCCTCCCAGCCGACGATGGGGTCTACAGTGTTTGGGTCTATGCTCAAGGCGCCGGCAGAGGCCGCTGTTTCACGGATGGTCCAGATGCGCTCGCATAAGGTCGGGTCGGTCATCAGCCAATGACTGGGGATAATAGTTTGTGCTGTTGTGGGTTTGGCGGCGTAGTGATCGACTAAGGCTTGGGCTTGGGCGGTCGCAGCGATGATAGTCTCAGCGCCAAACTCAATCATGATCCAAGCGTTCCCTGCGGGCAGACGCGAAATGTCATCTAGGCGCAGGCCGCGGCTACGCAGACCGCCGATAGTACGCTCGTCCAGGCCTTCGGTAGCGATTGGTTTAAACGGCAGGATGTCGGGCACTGCATCACCGGCAGCGTAAATGTCTGGAAAACCGAGTACGAGCAAGACGCGTGCTTGGGGGCTATGCACTAAGCGGGTTTGTGCACCTAGGGTGATCACACAAGTGCCTTCGGTGCCGACCAAGGCGCGCGCCACATTAAAGCCATTCTCAGGAAGCAATTGATCTAAGTTATAACCCGAGACGCGGCGTTTGATAGTGGGGTAGCGGGTGCGGATCAGGTCTGCATATTTGTCACGCAGGTCACGGAGCCGGCTATAAATTTCACCGCGCCGTCCGCCAGCCCGAATAATCCGTACTAGTTCATCTTCGCTGGTTGGCCCTACCGTCAAGCGCAAGCCGTCGTAAGTAATAATGTCTAGGGTCTCGATGTTATCGACTGTTTTGCCAGCCATCACCGAATGTGCGCCACAGGAGTTATTGCCGATCATGCCGCCCAGAGTGCAGCGGCTGTGGGTGGCAGGGTCAGGCCCAAAGGTGAGGGCGTGCACTTCGGCGGCATCGCGCAAGGTATCGCAGACTACCCCAGGCTCGACCCGTGCACTGCGCTTGATGGGGTCGATATGTAACACTTTGTTGAGATACTTAGAGGTGTCAATCACCACTGCAACATTCACGCACTGGCCGTTTTGTGAAGTGCCACCACCGCGCGGCAGAATCGGTATGTCGAGGGCGCGGCAAATATCTAAGGTGTTGACGATGTCATCAATGTTCTTGGGTAACACCACTCCTATCGGTACTTGTCTGTAGTTTGAGGCGTCGCAAGCGTAGGCGGCGCGGCTAGCGGTATCAAAGCGCACCTCACCGCGAATGCGGCGCTGTAACTGTTGCACTAAGGTGCTGAGCGTGTCGGGGAGTAGGTCTTGAGTTGGTGATACGGGCTGCTGTGGGGCGGGTGTTGCGGTATGTAGGGGGGCGTTCAATTCGGCTCCGAATCTAGCGGGCGCGCTAGGGTTAATCCAGGCTCGATTGTAGCGCTTGGGTCGCTTGCTGCAAATCGCCAGACCCGAAGCGCCGTACATGCCCCAATCAATATATTTAACTGTTTGATTTTATTGAATTTTTTAAAAATCCCTGCGCGGCCATGTGGCCTGATGCTGTGCCCGCAGGGGGAAGCCCGGGGTTTAGATGAGGGCTTTACGGGCTTTGCTAATGGCAGCTTTGACCCGTGCTGGGGCTGTGCCGCCGATGTGGTTACGACTGTTCATCGAGCCCTCAAGCGTCAGCGCGTTAAACGCATCGGCACTAATCAGACTAGAGAACTGTTGTAAGTCTTCGAGGCTGAGTTCGGACAGGTCGCAGTGCCGTGATTCGGCAAAGCGCACCGCATGCGCGACTGCTTCGTGGGCCTCTCGGAACGGCAGTCCTTTTTTTACCAAGTAATCGGCCAAGTCGGTGGCAGTGGCATAGCCTTCGAGGGCGGCGCTGCGCATGGCTTTGGGGTTAACCGTAATGCCTTCGATCATACCGGCAAAGACCGCGAGGCTCATCGAGAGCGTATCAACCGTATCGAACAGCGGCTCTTTGTCTTCTTGATTGTCTTTGTTGTAGGCTAAGGGTTGACCTTTCATCAGGGTAAGCAGGCTTACCAAATGTCCATTAACGCGACCTGTTTTACCGCGCACGAGTTCTGCGACATCGGGGTTTTTCTTCTGCGGCATGATAGAGGAGCCGGTGCAGAAGCGGTCAGCAATATCAATAAAGCGATAGCGCGGGCTCATCCATAAAATAAGCTCTTCGCTCAAGCGCGACAGATGCGTCATCACCAGCGCGCTGGTACTGACAAACTCTATTGCAAAGTCGCGATCTGAGACCGCATCAATCGAGTTCTCGCACAAGCCTTCGAAGCCTAACTCTTTAGCCACCATTTGACGGTCTATGGGATAGGAGGTGCCGGCCAGAGCGGCTGCACCTAGTGGCAGGCGATTGACGCGTTTGCGGCAATCGGTGAGGCGATGGGCATCACGAAACAACATTTCAACATAGGCCATCAAGTGATGTGCAAAAGAGATCGGTTGCGCCACCTGGAGATGGGTGAAGCCGGGCATCACTGTTTCGGTGTGAGATTCGGCCAGTTGTAATAAGGCGCGTTGCAAGACTTTAATTTGAGCGAGTAACTGATCAATTGCCGCGCGCAAATACAGGCGAATATCGGTGGCGACTTGGTCATTGCGCGAGCGTCCGGTGTGTAGTCGTTTGCCCGCGTCGCCAACCAAATCGGTCAGCCGTCGTTCGATATTGAGATGCACGTCCTCTAAGTCAATCGACCATTGGAACTGTTGGCTGCGAATCTCCTGGCCAATGGTGGCAAGCCCACTTTCGATGGCCTCGAGATCAGTCGCGGACAGGATGCCAACGGCTTTGAGCATGCGGGCATGGGCGAGTGAGCCCAAGATGTCGAATTCAGCCAAGCGATAATCAAACCCGACTGATGCGGTAAAGCGCTTAACCAGCTCGTCAACGGGTTCACTAAAGCGGCCAGACCAAGCTTTGCCTACTTTGGGGTCAACGGGTAGCGGCGAGGGGGTGAGCGGAGAGTCAGTCATGAGTGAGTATCAGTATTAGTATTAGTATTAGTGTTTATTGCAGAATTTAATACGGTATTTATTGCGGTATTTATATCTCAGAATTTATTGCAGTTTCAAATGTGGTATTTAATTTGGCAGTGTTGTCAGCCGGGTTAAGATTCAAAATACACAGCTGCATGAAGAGGTTAGTGTCAATATTCGATCGGGTTAGTGGGGCATGACAGCAGATAGACGGCAGAGAGTGACGTAGATCAATTTGCTACAATGCCAAGATTATGCGCCACAGTATAAATCAAATTAGCCCGATTGGTGCGATGCCCAATTTTTGTCAATGGGCTACGCAATGGCGCATATTACTCGCGGTGCATGGCTTAATGGCATTGATGGTATTTGCATACAGCGCTAATTGGCAGCACTGGGGTCGGGATATTATGCAGGCAGCGCAACTGGTGGAGCCGTTTCTTGCCATGAGTATGATTGTTTTGGCAGGCGGCAATCGAGTCTTGCAAACATTGCACTACAGCACTGCGGTCGTTGCTGTGTTATTGATTGAGTTGTTCTGGGCCATCGCACTCCATCTCGTTTCCCAGCGCTATTGGGGGCTGGCCTCCGAGAGCATGCCGCGCATGGTGGTCGTGGTATTGCTGGTTACAGCCCTATTATTATTTTATTTTCATTTACTCGCGCATGCTCGTTCGCCGGCAGTGGCTGAGGCACGACTACAGGCTTTGCAAGCGCGGATTCGCCCGCATTTTTTATTCAATAGCATTACTGCTGTATTGTCTTTGATTCGTAAATCGCCGCAACGGGCAGAAGTGGCGCTAGAGGATATGGCATCCTTATTTCGGCAGTTAATGGCAGATAATTTAGATTTGGTGCCCATCGCCAAAGAAATCGAGTTGTGTCGACAATACTTAGATTTGGAGCAATTGCGTCTGGGAGAGCGCTTGCAGATTGATTGGCGAATCCAACAAATGCCCGCCGATGCACTGATCCCGCCGCTCGCCTTGCAGCCGCTGTTAGAGAATGCGGTTTATCACGGGATCGAACCGGCTGAGCATCCGGGAGTAGTTGTGATTGATATTTATTCAGTACGGGATCGCCTGCATGTGATATTGCGTAATCCCTACCAATCAGAGGGGTCTCATCATGGGGGTAATAAAATGGCGGTTGCGAATATTCGTGAGCGATTATTTTTGCATTTTGAGCGGCAAGCAGAGATGGTGACGCGGGTCGGCGAGAACACCTATGAGGTGCGGATGAGTATGCCTTATGTGCGGGGTAAACAATAATGCAAGCCAAGACTGTTGAAGATCAGGAGTCTGCGACTCCTGCGCCGTTGCGCGTATTAATTGTCGATGACGAGCAGCCGGCGCGCAGTCGGTTGCGTGATTTATTGTTCGACTTGAGCGAGAGCTTGCCGGTAGTGGTGGTGGGTGAGGCCGCGCATGGTCGGGAGGCGATCGTCATGGCCCAGAGTAATGTAGTGGATGTGGCGCTCTTAGATGTGCGCATGCCAGTGATGGATGGGGTGGAGACTGCGCAACATTTACAGCGCCTACCCAAGCCGCCAGCGGTGATTTTTACCACCGCCTATACGCACTACGCGGTGCAGGCATTTGAAGTGAATGCTTTGGATTATTTACTTAAACCGATTAACGCAACGCGCCTTAAAGACGCCTTGGCGCGGGTTGCCCACGCGCGCGCGCTCCGAGTCGATTTGCTGCGGGCGATGCAAGTCAACTGCCGTAGTTTTCTGAGCGTACTTGAGCGCGGCAACGTGATCTTAATACCAATCAGCGATATTGTATATTTACGTGCCGAGCTCAAATACGTCACTGTGCGCACGCATCAGCGCGAGTATTTACTAGACGAGTCTTTGGTTCAGCTCGAGCGCGAATTTGGTGAACGCTTTGTGCGGGTGCATCGCAATTGTCTGATTGCGCGAGCCGCTATTCGGGGGTTTGAACGGGTCGGCGCCGAGGGGGATAGCGCTTGGCAGGCGGTGTTAGAGGGAATTACTGAGCGCGTCAGCGTGAGTCGACGTCAGCACCCTGTGATTCGTAGCTTTAAGCGACTCTAGGTGTCTCGTGGGTTGGCCCGTGCTACAATTTGATTTCACATGCCAAATTAAATAATTAATAAAATCAAGAAGATACCCGCAATATGACACAGCAACCCGCAGCCACTTTGCAGCGAATCGTGATTGCCACCCGTGAGTCTGCGCTGGCGCTATGGCAGGCGCATCATGTGCAGGCGCAGTTACAGCAACGCTATCCGCAACTGGAAGTCAGTATTCTGGGGATGACCACCACTGGAGACCAACGCTTAGAGACGACCTTGGCCAAAATTGGCGGCAAGGGTCTGTTTGTAAAAGAGTTAGAAGAGGCGCTTGCTGATGGACGTGCAGATGTCGCAGTGCATTCGATGAAAGATGTACCGATGCACATGCCGCCTGGATTTATGTTAGCAGCGGTGTTAGCGCGCGCCGACCCGCGTGATGCCTTGGTCGGTGCCGTAAGCGATTTGGCACAACTACCGCCCGGTGCGCGGGTAGGCACCTCGAGTCTGCGCCGCGAGTCTCAATTGCGGGCACATTATCCACATTTACAAATCGTACCCTTGCGCGGCAATGTACAGACCCGTTTGCGTAAATTGGATGCTGGCGAGTATCAAGCTATCATTTTGGCGGCGGCTGGTTTGCAGCGTTTGGGGCTCACGGCGCGGATCAGTGCGTACCTCACGACCGAGCAGAGTTTGCCGGCAGTCGGTCAAGGCGCTCTGGGGATTGAGTGCAGCGCTGAACGTGCAGATGTGGTGGAGTTATTGGGCCCATTTGTTGATCCGATCACTACCCAGTGTGTGTTGGCCGAGCGCGCATTGTCGCGCGCCTTAGCCGGCAGTTGCAGCGTGCCGCTGGCCGGTTTTGCTGAATTGGTGGGCGAGCGTTTACGACTCAGGGGTTTGGTCGGCGCACCCGATGGTCGGGTAATGATGCGAGCCGAGTGCTTTGGTGCTAGGGACGATCCTGAAGCGTTGGGTGCAGCAGTGGCCGCTGCGTTGCGTGCCCAAGGTGCGGCTGAATTGCTCGCAGCCCTCGACGCCACCACATGAGTGCAGTTCGTGCCGGCATACGCGTGGTGATCACGCGACCGCAGGCCCAAGCTAATCCGCTCGCAGCACGGCTCGCCACCTTAGGGGCGGCCCCGTTGGTGTTCTCAGCAATGGAGATTGAAAGCCTGCCCGATGTGCCGTGGCCTGCGATCGCAGAGCGCTTGCAACGATCTGATTTTGCAGTGTTTATTAGCCCAAACGCGGTGTTGCAGACGGTTCCTGCAGTGCTTGCGCAGGGGCCGTGGCCCACTAACATTCAAGTGGTTGCTTTGGGCGCGGGTAGCGCCCAGACCTTGCAAAGCCTCGGTATTGCCACCGATGTGGTGCCTAGCCAAGTATTCGATAGCGAACGGCTATTGGCGCTGCCGCAATTGCAATATTTAACGGGGCGGCGGGTAACGATTTTTCGTGGGCTTGGTGGCCGTGAGTTGTTGGCGCAGACCTTGGAGGCTCGTGGCGCGGCGGTCGAGCAAGTGGCTTGCTATCGTCGCGCCCAACCTCAAGCGGATAGTGTGCCGCTACGTCAGGCTTTGGCGGCAGGCGCAGTCGATGCCTTGAGTGTCACCAGTAGTGAGGGCTTGCAAAACTTACTCAAGCTACTTGACGGACCAGCGGCCGATGCACTGCGTCAGTCCCTGATCTTAGTGCCGCATCCGCGGATTGCCCAGATTGCACAAGCCCTGGGTTGTGGCCGAGTTAGGCTCACCGCCGCTGGCGATGCAGGATTAATCGCGGCGCTCACCGAGATTTTTCCAGCGCATAGCCTTTAGTATGTCCTCACTGCGGGTTTCACATGGTATTCTTAGGCTATGACTACCGAACCCAACGATCATAGCCAGTCATCGACAACGCCGCAAAGTGCGCACGCCCATGCAGCGCGCCGCGTGGCCAGCATGCGCTCTTCGCCGCTGACTATGGTGGCCTTTGTGTTAATGATCAGTGCTGTAGGCGTCACGGCTTGGCAGTGGTATGTGGCAGCCGATGTGGGCAGTGAATTACAAAGCGAAGTCGAAGCTTTGAATACGCAACAAGAGGAAGCCGCGGCCAGCGCTCAACAGACCGAGACTGCTCTACATGCGACCGAAGCTAAGTTGGCCGCGCTGGAGGCGAAGTGGGTGGAGTCACAGGCGCAACAAACCACCTTGCAAAACTTATATGTAGAGCTAACCCGCAATCGTGAAGACTCGGCGCTCACAGACATCGAGCAATCTATTTTATTAGCCAGTCAGCAATTGCAAATTGCCGCCAATGTGCGTGCGGCATTGCTCGGCTTAGAGAACGCTCAATCGCGCCTGCAAACCTTGAGCCATCCACGCTATGCCAATTTGCGACGCGAGGTGGTTAGAGATATTGATCGGCTACGCGCGTTGCCGCAATTTGATGTGCACGGCTTGAGTGCGAGCATTGATGACCTTCTGGTAGCAGTGAACAGCTTGCCGCTGGCGATGGACGCGCGCACACGCCCCGAACCCGTTGCCACAGTGGTGGTGAATGATTCTTGGTGGAGTCGTTTAGCACAAGATTTTTGGCAAGAGCTGCGACAGTTAGTCAGAGTGCAACGCACCGGCGAGCGCGAGATCGAGTTGCTAGCGCCAGACCAGGTATTTTTTCTGCGCGAAAACATTAAACTAAGGTTGTTAAGCGCGCGCGTTGCATTACTCAGTCGTGATGCCAAGAGTTATCGGCAAGATTTGCAAGCCGTCCAAGACATGTTGGGTGCGCACTTTGAGATTGCGCATCGTAGCGTGGCAGAAACCCGCGTCACGCTCACCCGCCTGCAAGGTGTAGGGGTGCAAGTAGAGGTGCCAGATCTCGCCCATACCTTAGAGGCCTTGCGCCAGTTACGTCACACGCCTGTGGTTGCGGCGCCAAGCCGATGAGATTGGCAAGTGCCTATATGGCAAGTGCCTATAGCGTGCAGTGCACCTTGGTGCGGAACGCGTCATGATTCGCTGGTTAATTGGCGCGCTAGCCTTATGCGCTTTGGCCGTGGCTCTGACCTTTGTGCTGCAGCTCAATGCCGGTTATGTGTTGGTGGTAGTGCCTGGTTATCGGGTTGAGCTCTCGCTCAATATGGCCATATTTTTAGTGTTGTTGCTCACAGCGGTGTTCTACTGGTTGTTGCGTGCGGCAGTGTTGTTAAAGGGTTTACCCAAACAAATAGCCGCAGAACGCGAAGCACGCCAACATGCCCAAGCCTTAGCAACTTTCTTTACCGCCTTACGAGAGTACTTTGCTGGCCGCTATGCACTGACGGAGACTACGATTACACGCGCTCGGGCCTTAGGCGCACCCGCCGATTTAAGTGCTTTGATTGCTGCGCGCGCTGCCCATGAGTTGCGCGCCCCAGAGCGCCGTGATGCGTATTTGGCAGAGTCTGTGATCGCTGACGCGCCTGATGCTGCGCGCTTGATTACCGAGGCGCAGCTGCGGTTAGAAGAACGCCGGGCGGCTGACGCGGTGGCATTATTAGCGCAATTGCCACAAAAGCATACGGCGGGTCTGCGCTTAGAGTTGCGAGCGCGTCAGCAGTTGGGTGATTGGCATCTGGTGCCAGCGTTAATTGACGCCTTAGAAAAACGCCATGTGTTTGCGGCTGATCGGGCGGCGGCTGAACGTAGGCATGCATGGCGCCAATGGCTAGAGCGCGATAGTCATGAGGCTGATCGCTTAAATAAAATTTGGAAGCAGATCCCCTCCGCCTACCGCACTGACAGCTTGATTGCGGGCGTAGCGGCTATTGCCTATCAAGGTTTTGGTCAGATTGTGCAAGCGCGCGCCATTATTGAGCAGAGCCTGGCGCAACACTGGGACGATGGTCTGGTGCATCTGTATGGCGAGTGCGGGGCGGTAGATGACTTAGGCCCAATTGAGCGGGCAGAACGTTGGTTACAAAGCCACCAGCAAAATGCAACGCTGCTCTATACCTTGGGTCGTTTGTGTGAGCAGCAACAGTTGTGGGGCAAGGCACAGAATTATTTTGAGGCCAGTATTGGGGTCAAACCGACCCATGCCGCACATTTTGCGCTGGCTCAATTACACGAAAAGTTAGCTCGCCCTGATGAGGCGCAAACGGCATACCGCGCCAGTTTGCAATTGGCGCATCTGCACCTGCAACGCTTGGGCGGTGGTCACCGCCATCCGCCCTTATAAAGGGGCTTCCCCGAAGCCTGGTCTAAGGGTTGGCTGGCGTGAAGGCGTCGGCAAAAAATGCTGATTCTGGCAGGCCACAGTGTTGCGAGAAGTCGCGTTGCGCGGCCGCAACCATCGCTGGCGCACCGCAGGCATATACCACGTGACTTGATAGATCGCTGTGATCGGCCATTACTGCGCTGTGGACCAGGCCGGTGCGGCCAGACCATTGGTCGCTGGCGAGGGGCTCGGATAATACGGGAATGTAATCAATGCCGTGCTCTCGCGCCCAAGATTGTGGCAGATCATCCAGATAGAGATCAGCGCGGGCGCGTGCCCCCCGATACAAAATGAAGGTTCTGGGGAGTTGCCGGTGCAGGGCGTCTTGAATGATCGATTTGATCGGGGCAAACCCAGTGCCGCCCGCCACCAGAATAACGGGTCTGGTGTCACTGAGCGCCTCGTTGAGGGTGTCTTGGGTGCGTAAATAAAATCCGCCCAAAGGCCCTTCGAATCTTAAAATATCTTTTATTTTCAGTGAGTTAAATACATAATTGCTGAACGTCCCACCGTAGTTGCGTAAATGGAGCTCGAGCAGTGCGTCGTCATGTGGGGCATGCGCTAGTGAGAGGCTGCGGCGTGAGCCGTCTTTGAGCAAAATATCAATGTATTGACCAGCACGAAATTGCAGACGCTCATTGGCTGGCAGGCGCAACTGGATTTGCATAACATCGGGCGCCACCAAGGCCATGTGCTGCACCCGACTGGGTAGAATCTTCACCGGAAAGTCGGCGGCTGTAGTGACGTCGCGACACTCGATCACTACATCACTACGTGCCTCTGCTTGGCATAACAAAGCGTAACCTTGCGCGCGCTCGGTCTCGCTCAAGGTGCTCTGTCCGAGCTTGCCATGGTCGACTTCGCCCGAGACAATCTTGCCCTTACATGAGCCGCAAGCACCGTTGCGGCAACCATAGGGTAAGCGATAGCCTTCGCGCAGTGCGGCATCGAGTATGGATTCTTGGGCTTGGGCGTTAAAAGTTTGATTGCCAGGTTTGAGGGTGATTTGCATAAGGACAGTGGTGGCTAGAGGGTTGGTGAAAAACGAAAGGTTGGCCAAGAGGCAGGCTTGGCGTAGAAGTCATGAGAGTGGGCTAGAATACAGAATACTGGAGAATCATGAATCGATTGCTAATTGTTGGTTGTGGTGACATTGGTGTGCGCGTTGCTGCACGTCTTCAACAGCGTTGTCGCCTCTACGCCCTCACCCATAGTGCGAGCCGTTTGCCGGCGTTGCGTGCCGTTGGCGCAGCCCCCATACTTGCAGATTTAGATCAGCCGCGGACGCTAATACGACTCGCTGGACTGGCGCAAATGGTGTTGCATTTAGCGCCACCACCGCTGGTCGATCATCACGATTCTCGCACAGCCAACCTTCTCGCTGCATTGGGCAGGCGCAGTCTACCACAGCACTTTATTTACATGAGCACTAGCGGAGTCTATGGCGATTGCGGCGGCGCTTGCGTGACCGAGGCTAGCGTGACCCGGCCGAGCACGGCACGGGCGCAACGGCGGGTGGATGCCGAGCGTCAAGTGCGGGCTTGGGGCGCGCGTTGTGGGGTGCGCGTATCGATTTTGCGAGTGCCAGGGATTTATGCGGAGACTCGCCTACCGCTCGCCCGCTTAGAAAAAGGCACCCCAGCCTTAAATATTGATGATGACGTTTACGTTAATCATATTCACGCCGATGACTTGGCGACAATTGTGATTGCCGCGATGTATCGGGGTCAGCCCAATCGCACCTATCATGCTAGTGATGATTTGCCGCAAAAAATGGCGGATTATTTTGATGCGGTTGCCGACCGATTTCAGTTACCACGTCCGCCGCGTTTAGCGCGGGCGCAGTTGCAGGCGGCGGTCTCGCCCCAGCTGTATTCGTTTATGAGTGAGTCGCGGCGCTTGAGTAATCAGCGAATGAAGCAGGAGTTGCGGGTGCAACTCGCCTATCCCACCGTCGCCCATGGGTTGGCGGCGGCAAGTCGCGGACAGGCGCATGCACTCTAACCCGGTAGTGCCATCAGAGACATCGTCAGAAGTATTGTTGGTACTGACTACTTGGCCCGATTCAGTCGGGGCGCAGGCGATTGCGCAATCCTTGGTGGCACAGCAATTGGCCGCTTGCGTGCAGGTTCTTGGTATAGCATCGTCGGTGTATCGATGGCAGGGCGTGGTGGAGACAGCGCAAGAAGTGCCGTTGCTGATTAAAACCACCCGTGCTCAGTATCCAGTTCTAGAGGCGGCATTGCAGGCGCAGCACCCGTATGCAGTGCCCGAGATTATTGCGTTAGGGGTGAGTGCAGGCTTACCTGCTTATTTGCAATGGGTAGTGGCGGAGACCACGGTTGGTGTTAGGAGATAGTCTGAGCACTGTCAGCAATAGTGATATGGATATTAACTGTGGGATGAACGTAGGAATAGGACTAGAAAATGCGAGTCATGGTGGGTTTTCAACAATGGGTTAAGGTCGTGGTGGTGGCGCTGGCCGTGTTCTGGTGTGGCAGTGCTTGCGCCGAGCCTGCCTTGCTTGAGCCGGAGCAGGCATTTGCCCTGAGCGCGCAGCGGATCGCTCCGCAAACCTTAGAGCTACGCTACCAGATCGCGCCTGGCTATTATTTGTATCGAGATAAATTACAGTTCAGCCTACATCCGGCTGGTGCCCAAGCGGCCCCCCCGCAATTGCCTCAAGGTATTGAAAAGAAAGATGATTTTTTCGGTCGTAGCATCATCTATCGGGGTGATTTACGGATTACGATACCGCTCCAAGGTGATGTCGGTGACTTGCAAGTCACCGCTCAATCGCAAGGCTGTGCCGATGCGGGGGTGTGTTATGTGCCGATCGAGCAAGCGTTACAAGTCTCGGCCATCGTGAGTCCTGCGGCAGCGGTCAGTACAGCCAGCAATGACCGGCGGATAGCGGCCTTATTTAGCGGTCATCCACTGTTATTGCTACTGAGTTTTGTGGGTTTTGGGTTGTTACTCGCATTTACGCCCTGCATTTTGCCGATGATTCCGATCTTGTCGGCCTTGATTGTTGGGCAGGGTGCCCGTGCTAATCGTCGTTCGACATTTTTGTACTCAGTCTGTTACGTATTAGGCATGGCGTTAACGTATGCGGCAATAGGCGTATTGGCTGGTCTGTCCGGTAATTTTTTGGCGGCGACGCTGCAGCAACCGTGGGTACAGGTGAGTTTTGCAGGCTTTTTTGTGATCTTAGCGTTGTCGATGTTGGGTTTGTATGCGTTTCAGATGCCAGTCAGCATCCAGTCGCGATTGGCGCATTGGAGTCAACGCTTGCAAGGCGGTGAATATTGGGCAGTCACGTTGATGGGTGCCTTATCGGCCTTAATTGTCGGGCCCTGTGTCGCCGCGCCGCTAGCCGGTGCGCTGCTGTATATATCGACCACAGGTGATGCTGTCCTCGGCGGGATGGCTTTATTTGCTTTAGCCTTTGGTATGGGCGTGCCTTTGTTGCTGATAGGCGCATCCGCTGGTACTTTGTTACCCAGAGTGGGGGCATGGATGGCAGGGGTGAAACGTTTTTTTGGTGTGTTGCTACTGGGCGTGGCAATTCAAATGGTCTCCCCTTGGATTGGACTGAAGCTGCAATTCTGGGCATGGGCGGCATTATTGCTACTCTTGGGCGTGGTGTGGGGTGCCTTCTACGCTTTGCCTAGGGGTGCGCGTTTGTGGCAGTGGTTAGCCAAAGCCGGTGGTCTTGCGGCGCTGTTGGTCAGCGGCTTGCTAGTGGTAGGGGCGCTCACGGGCGCAACAGACCTTTGGCGTCCATGGAGTCGATTACAAGCCGAGTCGGTGGAGGCGGCGCCTTCGGGATCTGAGCCGATATTTTTACGGGTGAAATCGGTGGAGGGCTTTGAAGCGGCACTGACAGCGGCCAAGGGGAAGCCTGTGATGTTGGATTTTTATGCCGACTGGTGTGTCAGCTGTAAAGAGATGGAGCGTGATACTTTTTCGGTTGCTGCAGTGCGTGCGCGTTTAGCGCAAATGGTGTTGTTGCAAGTCGATGTCACTGTGGGCACGCCTGAGGATCAAGCTTTGTTGCGGCGCTTTCAGTTGTTTGGTCCGCCAGGGATTGTGTTCTTTGATGCGCGAGGCCAGGAGGTTCCGCAACTGAGGGTGATCGGTTTTGAGGCGGCAGCACCATTTGCCGCCACGCTTGATCAAGTGATTGCGCGATGAGGGTGGGGCGGCGGCGCGTTTTGCAGTCAGCGCTGGGTGCGGGTGCGCTAGCCTTAGGTTTAGGTGCGCAGTGGTGGTGGCGCACGGCAGCGCCAGAAAATATTGCGGCGCAAATTCTAGCCTCAAGCTTTCAGGACTTCAGTGGCAGGCCCCAGACGCTGGCGGCCTATCGCGGTCAGGTTTTAATACTGAACTACTGGGCGACTTGGTGCCCGCCTTGTCGTGAAGAGTTGCCATTGCTCAACAAAGTCCAGCAAGACTATGCGGCTAACGGTGTGCAAGTGGTTGGTATTGCAATCGATCGTATAGATAACATCCGTCAATTTACAAAAACCATGGCACTAAACTATCCACAGTTGATCGGTGGTATTGATACGGTCGAACAGTCGCGCTTGGCGGGTAACCAGGCGGGCGCTTTACCGTTTACCTTGTTTTTTAATCGCCAGGGGCAGATCGCCCATCGGGTGCAAGGGGCGGTTACCGCGGCAAATCTGAATGCTGAGATTGTGCGCCTGCTCTAAATGCGTCAAACTAGCCCTACAGATATCTGCGCATCAGCCAATAAAAATCATTAAAATGTTTAATTACCAATTTAAAAGTAGGTAAATAACATTAAAATCATTTTGAATAATTTCAGGCAATTTTTGATGATATGGCTAGTAGGCGTTGTCAGCGGTATTAGCGAATGTTGTAGTAATAATGTTGTTTGCAGGGCCTGAGTGCTAGGGATGACTATTAAAAACTGCTGATAATTGCTTACAAAAAAGCCTAAGTGCTGATAAAATGCGCGCAATTTGTAATGTTCATAACGAGTAGTCGTGTGTAGTATAAAGTAGTCAGACACGGCGCCTCGTATAGATCCCCGTGTATATGCCGGCGGGGAAGTCGCACAAATGGTAATCGTTCATCAGAGATAATCTAATTGGGTAAACTAGGAGCCCTATGTCACGACTTCCACATATTTTATTACTCAATGGCCCCAATTTGAATTTGTTGGGTCAGCGTGAGCCCGCAGTTTATGGCGCCACCACTTTGGCCGACATTGAGCAAACCCTGCAGACACAAGCGACGGCTGCTGGAGTGCAATTATCTAGCCTGCAAAGCAATTCCGAACTCGCACTCATTGAGCGGGTGCACCAAGCCAGCCGCGATGCGGTTGATTTTATTTTGATTAATCCCGCCGCCTTCACCCATACCAGTGTCGCATTGCGCGATGCCTTGACCGCGGTGGTGATCCCATTTATTGAAATCCATCTCTCCAATGTGCACGCCCGTGAGGCGTTTCGTCGTCAGTCCTATTTTTCGGATGTGGCTGAAGGGGTTATTTGTGGTTTGGGTGCGGTGAGTTATGAGTTGGCGTTAACGTATGCCATTAAGCATGTTAAAAGGACTTAAAAATCATGGATTTAAGAAAATTAAAGACACTCATTGACTTAGTTCAGCAGTCAGATATTGCTGAGTTAGAGATTACCGAGGGCGAAGAACGCGTGCGGATTAGTCGTTTTGGTTCGCAGCAAGCTGCACCAGTGATGATGCAGGCTGCACCCTCATTATTAGCACAGCCTATGGCTGCGGCAGTCAATCTTGACCCGGCACCGGAGGTGGTGACGGTGGTGATTGACCCGCTGAAGTCGCCCATGGTGGGCACGTTCTACCGCGCCGCTACCCCTGGTGGCAAGCCGTTTGTTGAAGTTGGTCAGGCCGTGAAGGCGGGTGAGACCTTGTGCATTATTGAGGCCATGAAGTTGTTAAACGAGATTGAGTCCGACCGTGATGGTGTGATTAAAACCATATTGGTTGAAAATGGTCAGCCGGTCGAGTTTGACCAGCCTTTGTTTGAAATTGTTTAATCGCAACGCGTCGTCTACCGCCTGTTGCTAGTCCTGAACGTTCGCCGGGGAATAGTCGATACATGTTTGAAAAAATTCTAATTGCCAACCGTGGCGAAATTGCATTGCGTATTCAGCGGGCTTGTCGTGAGATGGGCATTAAAACGGTTGTCGTGCATTCGGTTGCCGATGCTGAGGCCAAATACGTCAAATTAGCCGATGAGTCGGTATGCATAGGGCCGGCCGCATCCGCCGCCAGTTATTTGAACATCCCCGCTATCATCAGTGCGGCTGAGGTGACTGACGCCCAAGCGATACACCCCGGCTATGGATTTTTGTCTGAGAACGCCGACTTCGCTGAGCGGGTGGAGCAAAGTGGCTTCACCTTTATTGGCCCACGCGCCGAGACCATTCGTTTAATGGGTGATAAGGTCAGTGCCAAAAATGCCATGAAAAAAGCCGGTGTGCCGGTGGTGCCGGGGATGGATGGTGCATTACCGGATGACCCTAAAGAGGTGGTGCGGATTGCCCGCCAAATTGGTTACCCTATTATTGTGAAGGCCGCCGGCGGCGGCGGTGGTCGTGGGATGCGTGTAGTGCATACCGAGGCAGCCTTAAAAAATGCGGTCAATACCACGCGCGCTGAAGCGCAAAGCGCTTTTGGTAACCCGTCGTTATATATGGAAAAGTATCTCGAGAAGCCCCGCCATATCGAGATTCAAGTCATGGCCGATAAGCACCGCAATGCTGTCTACTTAGGAGATCGCGACTGTTCGATGCAACGGCGCCATCAAAAAATTATCGAAGAAGCGCCAGCGCCGTTGGTTAGCTTGCGCGAGCGTCAAAAGATTGGCGAGCGTTGCGCAGAGGCTTGTCGCAAAATTGGTTATGAAGGGGCGGGCACGTTTGAATTCTTGTATGAGGGTGGTGAGTTCTTTTTTATTGAAATGAATACCCGCTTGCAAGTGGAGCACCCAGTGACTGAATTCATCACTGGACTGGATTTGGTGCAGATGCAAATTCGAGTTGCTGCCGGAGAGAAATTAACACTACGTCAAAAAGACGTGGTGATGAAAGGTCACTCGATTGAGTGTCGGATCAATGCTGAGGACCCGTATCGATTTACGCCGTCACCTGGGCGGATTACCACGCTACATATGCCGGGTGGACCCGGTGTACGTGTGGATTCCCACGTCTACAGTGGATATGTGGTGCCGCCTTATTATGATTCGTTACTAGGCAAAATTATTGCCTATGGTGACACCCGTGAGCAGGCGATCGCTCGCTTGCATGTGGCACTCTCTGAGACGGTGATTGAGGGGATTAAGACCAATCTGCCGTTGCACCGTGAACTGTTGCGCGATGCGGCTTTTGTGCGCGGTGGCACCAGTATTCACTACTTAGAGCAGCGCCTCGAAAAACTCAATCGCGAGCCGACGTAATGCAGTTGCGCCGCTTTTTGCTTTAGCGCCCCAGCATGCCTTGGTTATGTGCCATTGTTGATGTTGAAGAGCGCCATGTCGAAGCGCTCTCCGATGCGCTGATGGCGTTGGGCGCGTTGGCCGTCGATGTGCAAGATGCAGCCGCGGGCACCGCCACCGAGAGCCCCATTTTTGCTGAGCCCGGCGAGCCGCCAGTCAGTGCTTGGCCTGATAGCCGAGTGGGAGCCCTATTTACCTTGGATGTCGATTTATATGCAGTGTTGCCGCAGGCCTTTGGCGCTGCCGACCTAGCGCCTAGACATGACTTCAGGGTAGAGCGGGTAGAGGACACCGACTGGGTGCGCTTGACGCAAAGTCAATTTCAGCCTATCGCGATCTCCCCGCGCTTATGGATAGTGCCCAGTTGGCATGCGGTGCCGGACCCTACGGCAATTAACATTATGCTCGACCCCGGTGTAGCCTTTGGCACGGGTGCGCATCCCACCACGCGGCTGTGCCTGCAATGGCTGGAGACGGTGGTTCACCCTGATACTACGGTGCTAGATTACGGCTGTGGCTCAGGTATTTTGGCGATTGCGGCGCTGAAGTTGGGCGCGAGGCACGCCAGTGGTGTTGACATTGACCCTCAAGCCGTTCAAGCGGCAAAAGATAATTCTCAATATAATCAAGTAGTTGCTGAATTTAATACGGCGGTCACGGTTGCGCGTTCGGCGGTAGATATTGTGGTGGCGAATATACTGGCCAATCCGCTCGTCGTGTTAGCGCCCCTATTAGCCCAGCAAGCACGTACTGGCGGCTTGATTGCCCTGTCGGGGATTTTAATAGAGCAAGCCGAGATGGTGATCGAAGCCTACACGCCAGATTTTGAGATGACCATGGCCGCGCGCGATGGAGGATGGGTGCTGCTCACTGGGGTGCGGAGGTAGGCCGAGGATGATGTATACAACACGCTGCAGTCATTGTCAGACCGTGTTTCGGATTAGTGCCGGACAGTTATTAGCGCACGAGGCCTTAGTACGCTGTGGTCGGTGTTTGCAGGTATTTGATGCCCGCCCAACGCTCGCCCCCTCGGCGTTGGCGAATGCTGCTCCTGCTAGTTCTGAGGTGGCAGTCGATGCTGCGGCCGAGTCCAGTCCGGCGCCAATCACAGCAGCCCGTGTACCGACTGCAAGTCATAGCGTAGCGCATCCGGTTACTGATGTATTTGCCGAGCCGGTGATTGCAGACGCAGAGGCCATAGCCACAGAGCCCGTAGCTACCCGTAGTCAGGGCCGAGCCCGACGAGTGGTTGCGCAGATCGGAAGTGCCATCATTGCTATAGGGCTATGTGTGGTCCCGTACAGTTACCGCGGTCAATGGGCTGCCCATTGGCCTACCCACAAACCAGCGTTGACCATGGTGTGTCGTTGGTTGGGGTGCAGCATTACCTTGCCGCAGGCGCCACAACTCATTGAAATCCAAGCGGTTGATTTGCAAGTGCCAGATCCATCGCTCCCAAGCCGTGTACAAATGACAGCAACACTACGCAACAATGCCACCTACAGCCTGGGCTTCCCGGCACTCGATTTAGTGTTGACCAATCAACTCGATCATAAACTGGCGCAACGCACGGTATTGCCTGCGGAGTATTTGGCGGCCGACCGTTTAGTGGAGGATGGCATTGCCGCCCAGACCGAAGTGACAGTGCGCTTAGATTTAGAGACTGGCACTATTGGCGCTACTGGCTTTCGTCTAGTGCCAATTGCGGTGCCTTAAGTGTTAAGGGATAAGGACTCAGCGTTAAGAACTGAGGAGCTTAAGGGTCCAAGCGCTTAAGGGGTTTAAGCGCTTAAGGGGCTCAGGTTCTAAGAGTCTAATAGCCTAGAGCCCTCAGCATCTTGCTACAGATACGCCGTTAAACACTAGGGTTAGCTTTATAATACCGGCCACTGAGCAGGCACTTAACCGATACTGATAGATGCGGAGTCTTGATGAGCACACCAGATAATCTCCAATATACCGCGAGCCATGTATGGGTTCGGACGGAAGCTGGCGGCACCCTAACGGTAGGCATTACGCATCACGCGCAAGAGGCCTTGGGTGATATTGTATTTATTGCTTTGCCGGCAATCGCCAGCCAAGTGCAAGCGAACCAAGCGTGTGGACAAATTGAATCAGTTAAAACGGCATCTGATTTAATTGCACCCCTCAATGGCGTGGTAACCGCAGTCAATAGCGCTGTGGTCGATAGTCCCGAGCAAGTGAATGCCGATCCATATGCTGCTTGGTTATTTCAGATGACAGCCGATACCGCTGATCGTGCTGGCTTAATTGATGCACAGACGTATCAGCAACACGCCGCTGCGAAAGAGTAACCTTTGTAGGTAGGCATCTGTTAACGGGTCGGGTGCGATAACCGAAAGCAGCGCCTCGATGTTAAGGCCCGATCCTGCAAAACCCCGCTTCCAAAGTCCTGCTAAATTTACCCCTTTAAATAGGGCTATATGAGCCTTGTTAGGGGATTATTTGTGCGCGCGGGGGGGGGGGGGGCGGGATAGCCGTTTGCTGTTTTCGTGTTTACGCAATGGTGGTTTTGACTGCCTGACGGGGGCGCGCAAGGGTTTTTTTTATCGCACGT
>Ga0114958_10000149_pt1 | contig 57593 bp, 52 predicted proteins | sample C_130208_EF_Meta_FD_89577 | JGI IMG/M metagenome (GOLD analysis project Ga0114958, IMG submission 89577) | Freshwater microbial communities from Lake Croche, Canada to study carbon cycling - C_130208_EF_MetaG | ecosystem: Environmental > Aquatic > Freshwater > Lake | place: Lake Croche, Canada... | reverse complement strand
CGGCCAGTATATCCTTTTGATTTAGATGCGCCCTGGCATACTCGGCTGTAAAGAGCGTAATAAAGCAAACTTGCGCGGCTGGTCTGTCTTTTAGGTTAGACCGCGAAAGTAGCTGGCAACAATCGATCGTATTCTTTTTTCACGACGGCATAGCATTCGCAGGTTCGCAGCTCTAACCCTGGTCGATCCAGCATCGTAATGCGGCCCCTAGAATATTTAATCAGACCCACCCGCTGAAGCGCCGAAGCCGCTTCAGTGACGCCTTCGCGCCGAACCCCCAACATGTTGGCAATCAGCTCTTGGGTCATGACCAACTCATTACTCGATAGTCGGTCTGCGCTCAAGAGCAACCAACGACACAACTGCTGATCTAGCGTGTGATGCCGGTTACATACGGCCGTTTGCGACATCTGTGTAATCAAGGCCTGGATGTAACGCAGAAATAAATGCATGACAGGGCCAGAGCGACCAAATTCTGCAACCACCCGCGCTGATTTAATCTTGTAACCCATCCCTGCGCTTTGAACAACAGCCCGACTCAAGGTGGATTCTCCGCCCATCAGAAGCGAGATCCCCACGACACCCTCGTTACCGACCACTGCAATTTCAGCTGAAGAGCCATTTTCAAGCTCATAGAGCAGTGACACAATCGCAGTGGTCGGAAAATAAACATATTGCATTTTGGCGCCCGACTCGTGCAACACCTTACCAAGCGGCAAGGCTGACTCTTCGAGATGGGGGACCAGTCTGTCCCAACAATCCTGAGGGATCGAGCGAAAGAGCCAGTTAGCGTCTTTGTTGACTGCGTTATTCAAACTATCTCCGATATTTTTAGTGTGACTCGCGAGTCGAGGCACTTATGGAGCTGTTTAGGTCAAGCAAAGATGAGGTGAAATCCCCTACGTTCAAATGAAATAATGAAGCCAAAATGGAATAATGACGCCACTAGATTTATGCGTGACACCATCGCGTAGAGTCTCGCCAGCGCTAGGTAAGATTGGTTCAAACCCACTCAAACTAATCGCCAACTCCACAGTAACATGCAAAAAAGAAAACTCCCATCAAAAAGAAAATTCATATCAAAAAGAAAATTCATATCAAAAAGAAAATTCATATCAAAAAGAAACACATCAAAAAGAAAAAACCACAATATTGTGGTTTTTTCGAAGTCATTGAGCCATTCAGGTCATTTAATCGCACCAACGCTTAATCATCATGTTTTTTGACATTGTGATTGTTAGCGCTGAACCGACTTGAGTTGAGCGCCCAAAGTTATTGGGGAAAACGGCGCCGAATATCAGCGCGCTCTTGTTCATAGGTTTGGTGCACAGCAGCTGCGCAGGCAGCGTATTGTGCAGAGCTACCGCTCTTACATTCATCCAAGAATTGCTGATGAGCATTTACGGCTTCTTTTGTCGCTGTACTCAATTTCTGCGCGGGCGTCACGTCGGGTTCTGTCCAGCGTTGAGGATTCACCATGTTACTGGTTGCCGGCATTGACTGCGGAGTTGGCTGCGCCATAGGTTGTGGCACCGGTTGTGGCATGGATTGTGCCATTGTGGTGCCGACAAAAATCACCAGAGAGATACTGAGCGCTAGGCAAGACGCATAGCGAAAGTCCGTGAGCGTTTTCATAATCGATTCCTTTTAGGGTTCGATTCTAGTGTGCAGCTTTTTGGGTTTCGGCTCTGTGCGATATCGAACAGACCTTCACGCAAATACCAACAAACATCGCTCACGCTCAAGCATGGTACCGCTCGCTTGTTACCCCAGGCGGCTTTCAAAACCCGCTTTGATCTCGAGCAAGCTTGGTGGCAAACCAAACGCAAGCTTCTCAAAAAGCTCAGCATGCAACTCAAACTCTTTGCGCCAGGCTGCTTTGTCGATTGACGTGATGGTGGTGAATTTTTCAAGTGAAAAATCCATGCCAGACCAATCGAGATCTTCATAGTTTGGCGTGATACCAAACACGTGTTCGTTGCCCTGGGCCTCGCCTTCGATGCGACCCAACATCCATTTCAGAACACGGGTATTTTCGCTAAAGCCGGGCCAGACAAATTTGCCGTCAGCATCTGTACGAAACCAATTCACACAGAAAATACTAGGTAACTTTGCACCCGACGCTTGCAGATGTTTGCCTAAAGACAACCAGTGCTGAAAGTACTCGGCCATGTTGTATCCACAGAAAGGCAACATTGCAAACGGATCACGACGCACCACACCCTGCTCGCCAACAGCTGCGGCAGTTGTTTCAGAACCCATCGTGGCTGCCATGTACACGCCTTCAGACCAATCGCGCGCCTCGGTCACCAGGGGCACTGTGGTAGAGCGACGGCCACCAAAGATAAAGGCGTCAATCACGACACCTTCAGGATTGTCCCATTCGGGGTCAAGCACCGGGTTTTGCGTAGCGGCCACAGTAAAGCGCGCATTTGGATGAGCTGCCTTGATGCCTTTTTCTTTTGCCTGCTCGGGTGTCCAATCACGCCCCTGCCAGTCGATCAAGTGCGCAGGTGGAACCTTGCTCATACCTTCCCACCACACGTCACCGTCATCGGTCAACGCCACGTTAGTGAAGATGGTGTCTTGGGCTAAGGTTGCCATGCAATTAAAGTTTGATTGCTCGTTTGTGCCCGGTGCCACACCAAAATAACCTGCTTCGGGGTTAATCGCGCGCAGATTACCTTGTGCGTCTGGCTTGATCCAGGCGATGTCATCACCAATGGTGGTGATCTTCCAGCCCTGTTGACCTAAGCCCTTGGGTGGGATCAACATTGCAAAGTTGGTTTTGCCACAGGCTGATGGAAACGCCGCAGCCACGTGATATTTTTTGCCCCAGGGTGCAGTCACGCCCAAAATTAACATGTGCTCTGCGAGCCAACCTGGCGAAGTGGCGCTTGCTTCGCTACGACCCATATTCGAAGCAATGCGAAGTGCAAAACATTTTTTACCCAGCAGCGCATTGCCACCGTAACCCGAGCCATACGACCAAATTTCACGCGTTTCAGGAAAATGCACGATGTACTTGGTGTTATTGCAAGGCCAAACAACATCGGCCTGACCTGCAGCCAAAGGCGCGCCCACGGTGTGAATACAGGGCACAAACTCACCTGTTGGACCAAGCACGTCGTACACTTTTTTACCCATCCGCGTCATCATGCGCATGTTGACCACGACATAGGGCGAGTCTGATAACTCAACACCAATTTGTGCAATCGGCGAACCCAACGGGCCCATCGAAAACGGGATCACGTACATTGTGCGACCAGCCATTGCACCTTCAAATAACTCGTCGAGCTTCAGACGCATTTCTGCGGGCTCGATCCAGTTATTGGTGGGGCCCGCATCGGCCTTGCTTTTACTGCAGATAAACGTGCGATCTTCGACACGCGCCACGTCGTCTGGTGACGAACGCGCTAAAAACGAATTGGGGCGTTTAGCTGGGTTGAGCTTGTGCAACATCCCTGACTGCACCATTTCGGCGCACAGTCGATCGTATTCTTCTTGCGAGCCGTCACACCACACAATGTTGGCAGGCTTGGCTTTTGCTGCAATCGCAGCCACCCAGTTTTTTAAACCATCGTGGCGAACGTAATCAGGGGCGTTTAAGGTCAGATTCATGGGCTTGTTTCAATTGGATTGCATTAGTCATACTTCGGTAACCCGAAATAGTAGCACCACGCGTGCTGTGGCGAAAACTTTACCCTTTTGGCGCTAAACAAGTGCAGGTTTTGCTCAAGAATTGCGCATTTCGTCAAAAACATTTTGACTATTTTAGTCAAATAGTAACAACCAACGAGGCAGAATTGTCTAACTTTCGAGGCTCACTACATCAAGCCCTTCGTTTGCTAATTTTTATTTAGCCAATCGCGCAATACCCAGCGAACGCAAAAAAGCGCCAGCTGCCCGTCTGCCGTCTGGGCAGTACACCAGCAGCGCTTATTGCTTAAGCAATTGACGCTCGAGCTGCTGCTGCACCAAAACGGCCGCCTCATGGTTCACCAAGTGGTCGGGTAATTGACCACTCAGAATTTGTCTGGCCTGGCGTGCGACTGAACGTCCCATCGCGCGTAAGCTATCGTCAGTCACTCCGGCCATATGGGGCGAGAGCAGCACATTCTCCATTGCATAAAGCGGCGACTCAAGCGGCAAGGGTTGCTGGGTAAAAACATCAAGCGCAGCACCTGCAAGGCGCTTTTCGCTTAACGCCTCAACCAGGGCCTCTTGATCCACAACCGCGCCACGCGCCACGTTAATCAAATAAGCCGACGATTTCATTTTGCTCAACAAAGAGCGGTTGATAAGGCCTTTGGTTGATGCGTTTAACGGGCAAGCCAGCACCACAAAATCCGCTTGTGCCAAAACCTGCTCAAGTGAAGTCACCTCAATAAAATCTAACGAGGCATGGCCGCTGGGTCGATAGCCGCACACACTCATCCCAAAGCCAAAATGACACATCTTGGCAACGGCCTGGCCAATCGCACCCAATCCCACTAAGCCGACTTTTTTTCCGGCCAGCTCGAGTCCGTCATCGGCCAGCGTTCGAGCGCTTGCCCAACCGCTCGCACGCATACGTTGGTTTGCTGCAGCGCTGCGATGGGCAAGTGACAACATCTGCCCCAACGCAAACTCGGCAACGGTGACAGCATTTGTACCCGGCGCATTGGCCACCGCGATGCCGCGCTCGCTCGCCTCAGGAATCGGGATCATGTCGACCCCGGCCCCGTGACGAATCACACCTAGCAAATTGGGGGCCTGGTCATATAACGCGGCGGGAATGGGCGTACGCACCACCACGATAGACGCCTCGCGCGCCCCAGCAATCAAGTCCTCATCTCGGATCGACGGCGCCACCGAGACTCGCGCAAACGTTTCCATCTCAGCGTGGACCAACGGGTGAATGGGGTTCGTTAAAAAAATCAGTTTTGAAGTCATGGTTTTTGGACGTATAGGAGTATATTTATTCTAACGAACCACTAGCAGGCTAGACGCTCGCGGGCGGCATTGAAAATAACGAGAGACACAAGCATGACCATAACATTCAAAAAGCTTCACCCCACATTTATGGCAGAAGTCAGTGCGCTTGATTTGCGTCAGGTCCATGACCAGACCAGTCTTGAGCAACTGCGTGCTGGCATGGCTGAGTTCGGCGTCTTGGTCTTTAAAGGGCAGCAATTTTCCAATCAAGATCAACTTGAGTTCGCGCAACGACTTGACGGCGTATTGCATGCAAAAACTTCTTCGTCAGTGTTAGTTAAAAATCGCTTTGGTAACGAGGCGCTGACCGATATCTCGAACGTGGGGCAAGACGGAGGCATTCTAGGTGCCGAAGACCGCCGCCGCATCAACGGCATTAGCAACCGTATCTGGCACACAGACGCCTCTTTTGAAGACCCCGCAGGCCGTTACTCAATGCTCTATGCGCGTAATATCCCACCCGTGCGAGCCGACACCGAGTTTGCAGACATGCGCGCGGCCTACGAGGCGCTTGACGAAACGACCAAATTGACGATTGCCGATCTGCGCGTGCACCACTCAATTGCGTATTCACGCCACACGATGGGCTTTGATTTTTCGCCTGAAGAAAAAGCCAAGTTACTCGGGGCGACGCACCCTTTGGTGCGTGTGATTGAGGGCTCACCTCGCAAGTCGCTTTACCTCGCCTCGCACGCAGAGCGCGTGATCGGGTGGCAAGTGCCTGAGGGCCGTTTGCTATTACGCGACTTAATCGAACACGCAACGCGCCCTCAATTTTTAAGCCACCATGAATGGGCGCTGGGCGATCTGGTCATTTGGGATAACCGCACTACCATGCATCGTGCACGCCCGTTTGACGACAAGACATACAAGCGCGAACTCACCCGCGTGACCACGTTAGATTTGCCGCGCAAAGCTGCCGTCGCCTTGACGGTTTGATTTAGACTCGCGCCGTGCCGACAAAGAGTCAGATTGGCGACTGAGTCAGGCTCGAGACGCGCTGCGACTGTCCAACGGACAGTCTCAATATGCGCTAGGTGCCGACCTTAAAACTCGCCTGCATTTTGCGCAGCATCGCGATAACACTTTGCGCCACAATTCGACCGGTTTTTGGGTTTTCTGAGGGAATGTTTTCCATGGTCATCGAGAACTTTGCTGAGTCTGAATCGACCACAATGCTGTGAGTGTTACGCACAACCGTTGGGTCAGCCCAAATCTCAAGCAAAGTATTTTCAGGGCCGACACCCGCCAAGGCCAAGGCCACCACCACGTTTAAGTTTGCCGGAAAACCTTTTGCCGCGGCACGTGCATTGCCTTCAAATACTTTTTTAGGCTCAGTCAGGCCTTCAACGCTAATATTGTTTTCGATCAGGTGCGGAGCACCCGACAAACCATTGGGTGGCTTGCGCGTGACCATCCGCACTGAATGAATTTTGCCCTCGGCTGCTGCGATCATGGCGTCTAAGCCAATCAGTGCGCCGGTTGGCACGTGGATGGTACCGCCCTCTTGTTGCGCCAGATCTATTAAATCCTGATTAAACAAAAGCGCGCCTACCGACAAAACAATTGCTTGTTTTTTAGCCTTTAAAAAGGGGCTCACAATTTCAGATAAGAGCGCCGCCGGTGCGCACTCGATCACCAAATCGGCCACCGGCTCAAGTTCGGCCAGTGTCAACACCTGAACGGGCGCGCCCAGGCCTGAAACGAACTGTTGGGCTTTGTCATGATGTTTGGCTGACACCGCGGTGAGTACCACGCCTGGCACTGCGCCTTGTGCCAGTGAGCTGGCGATGGATTTGCCGATCGCGCCTAAACCGGCAATTGCGATACGCAAGGGTTGTTTCTGTACTGTGTATGCAGTGTTAGTCATGATTATGCTCAGTCAATTTTCATATTCGAAGTTTTCACGATGTCGGCATATTTGGCGACTTCGCGCTGCAAATGAGTGCCAAACTCTGCGGGCGTGCCACCAATGATCTCAATGCCACGTTCGCGCAGATTTTGTCGGACACCCTCTTGCGCTAAAGCCTCATTCAGCGAGAGATTCATGCGGTCGACCACGACCTTAGGCGTGTTCGAAGGCGCAATGACCCCATACCACGAGTCAGTTTCAAAAGCCGGTAAACCTTGTTCAGCGATGGTCGGGATCTCGGGGGCTAAGGGGGCACGGGTCAGGTAGGTTGTACCTAACGCCCTAAGCTTACCCGAGCGAATGTGCGCCAAAAAATCAGGCAAGTTGCCAAACATCAGATCGATGTTGCCGCCCAAAAGATCGTTGAGCGCGGGCCCTTGAGCCTTGTAAGGCACGTGCACGATGTCAATCCCCGTCATCGATTTGAGCATTTCGCCTGCAAAATGCGGAGTCGTACCGTTACCAAACGAACCGTAAGAAAGCTTACCTGGGTTTTTTTTGGCATAGGCAATAAGCTCAGGCAAGGTTCGAATCGGCAGATCAGGCCGAATCGCTAGCACGTTGGCAGTACGCGCCAGCAAAATAACCGGCACAAGCTCTTTGTCTAGGCTGTAGGGCAAGTTTTTAACAAGTGATTGGTTGACCGCAAAACTGTTCGCAACCCCGCCAAAGGTATGCCGGTCGACCGACTTGGCCACCGCATCGACCCCGATCACAGTGCCCGCACCCGGCTTATTTTCGACAAAGACAGAACCTGCCAAATCGCGTGCGACCTCGGGCACCAATAAACGCACCACCGCATCAAGCGTGCTGGCCCCGCCGGGAAACGGCACCACCAGGCGCACGGGTTGAGTGGGCCACTGAGTGGCGGTGACAGACTGCCCAAAGGCAGCCATTGATAAAGAGCTCAGGCTGACAAGCCCCAGAAAAAACATTTGCTTCAACATGTCGATTTCAACTTTTTTAGTTCTAACTTTCAAAACATACGGACTGACCGAATTATCCACCAAAGCCGCTCGGTAGGTGTAATAGCCAAAATATCGCATTCAGCGCGGCGTAGCCAACGGTGATCACAGCCAACGCCCCCAGGCCCAGCACGAGCGCCTCGATCTCAGTGCTTGGAGGATACTTGCGTAGCACCACTCGCCCACCGATTGCTGCAAGAGAAATGCCATACAGCAAACTGGCGACACTGACCAAAACCGAGTTTTCAGTTGAAAAGCCCAGCATGAACAGTGCGGTGCCGACAATAAAACAAGGCAGACCCACAACAAAGCCAAAGGCTAAGAACAACGCAATCCCATCAAAAGCCACATTTTCTGGGGGGGTCTTCTCGTTTTTTGGCACTTTTTAGCCCCGCAAGATGGAAACAATTGATTTCAAATTGTGTTTCTGCCTGAGCGGTCTAAAATAGCCTCAGGGTGGAGTTCTTTTTACTGCCACCGGTCACGACTGCAATCTGAAGGAATAATGATGAATAAAAAACTTGCTGTGTTTTTAATGCTAGCTGCTTTTGGGTTGGTTCAAATGGCGCCGGTTGCTGCGCAAACGAATCCCACGGCACCAGCTCAAACGACCCCAAAGACGCCTGCGCAAACAACCCCCAAGAAAAACACAACACCAAAAAAGACAACTGCTAAAAAGAAAACGTCAAAAAAATCAGCCAAACCCGCAGCCAAGCCAAAAACGGGTTCTTTAGGCAACGTTCAGGCATTAGCCTAGACGAGATTAGGCGGGTGCATTAAGTTCGGCTTTGGGCCAAGCAAACCGTCAGTCCCAACTGAAGTCTCAGGCAATCCTATTGGGGCATGTTAAGACCTTGCCTGCCCAATAACATGCTGCATGACGATCCCAACGTCGGCCAAGCGCTCGATTGACCAAACAGCCTCAATCAGCGGCTCGGGGTCGCAGCCTGAACCGCCGTATGCACACAAAGTGCGAACTTTATGTTCAATATCCTGATCTGATAGTGGCTTACCCCGTGCCCCGCGTGCGATATCAATGGCAACCTCAAGCGTTTTCCCATTCTGCAGGTGCAACTTAACCGTCGCTGCCTCGACTGCAAACGAGGCATCGTCGATAAACGAGATTTTTCGACCGAGCGCGCGCAAACTCGTCTCTGCAACCGCCTGATCACTGAACTCGGCCAAGCCCGCTTTACCTCGAGTCAAGGCGACGGCCACCGCATGTTGCGCACTGACTTGTGACTCGCGACCCGTGGCAACATGAGGTCGGTCAGTGCGCTGTCTGAGCAAGGGGTGACCAATTAACTCAATACGCTCAATCGCACCCAAGCCATGCTGCAACAATTCAGGATGTTGGGACAAACCCAAACAGGCCTCAAGCACTGGGTTCAACACCACTCCGCACGGAAACAACTTATAGGTATTGTTTAGAATTTCCCACCGCGAGCCCAAGTCGTCGACAATACTTTGGCAGTCTGGTGTGTCAGCGGTGACATTTAAAAAGCCGCGCACGCCTTCGAGCGGGCGGGCCGGCCCATCAAAATCTTGTTGCGCTAACAGAGCCGACAACATGCCGTTGCGAGCAGCATTACCCATACTCACGCTTTTAGACATGGTGCCTAGCGTCTCGACCAAGCCCGAGGCCTGGGCCGAGGCAGACCCCAAGGCCCACACCAGTTGCTGGGCACTTAAACCAAGCAACTTACCGGTGGCCAGTGCCGAACCAAAGACACCACAGGTTGAGGTAATGTGCCAACCGCGGGCATAGTGCCCTGGCGACACAGCGTTGCCAATGCGACACTCAGCCTCGACCCCCAAAATAAAACTCATTAGCAAATCAACACCACTTGTGCGCTGCGTCTCAGACCAAGCAAAGACCGCGGGGGCAACGGGTGCGGTCGGATGGATAATCGTTGGAATATGCGTATCGTCAAAGTCAAAGACGTTCGCCGCCATGGTATTGAGCGTGGCAGCTGCCAGCAGATCGAGCCGCTGCCCACGACCAATCACTGTCGCTTGTTGACCTGCTGAAAATCTTCCATACACCTTTGCAGCTCGCTCAATCGTGGGATCAAAGCATGCGGATAAGGCAGTCGAAAAATAATTTAGCAAAGAGCGTTTTGCCTCGTGACGCACCACCTCTGGAATATCGCTCCAGTGACAGTTCTGAACAAATGTTGCTAAAGGCAACGACACGTCTACGACTGGCTGATTGGCGGTGTTTGTCATTGAGGGATTAGATTGAAAATGAGTCATTGTGACGCGATCAAGCCAAAAAATGATGACATGATGGCTGAGTATCTGTGGTGAATTTGGTTGCGACGTTGGCTAAGACCGCAGTGCGCCCTAGGATCAAGCCTGCACGGCTACTTTAGCAGAGATCACCAATTGTCGGCCATACACCACCTGGTCAGACAGTGCCTGACGCCAAAGTTGTGCAACCGCGGACGATTGTGCTGACTTAATTTTTTTTCGGGCATAGCCCTTGATGAACCAACCGATGATTCTTTCAGTCTGTCGTCGCGGTTTTTTTTCATCCACGTCGTGCACAGTGATGTCAGTAAAGCCATTTAACCCAAGCAAGAGCCAAAGCTGAAACAAGCCAAGTGTCAGCCAAGGCATGTGAGGCTCGGCCGTATTATTTTGTGTAAACCAAGAATACGAGCGCGGAAACCCCTGAATCAAATGATTGAGCCGAGCACCCGCATAGTTAGGATTTGGCACGGACAATACAAACGTTGCACCAGGCAATAGATGCGCGCGCACACTTTGCAAAAATAGCCCCGGATTTTGCAGATAGCCCATCGCCTCACAACAAATTGCGGCATCGTACTGCCCGAAGCCTTCAGGTATACCCAGATTAAAGTCGGCAGATTGAAACTGGGCATAACCAGCCGGCGCCTCTGCGTAAAAATCGATCCCATGTACCCGCGTTGGTTGCCTCAGTGCGCTTGGCAACCAACCATCGCCACAACAGATATCGAGTACCGAACGAGGTTTCAAGGTGTTTAGCACGCGCGCAACGGTCAGGCGATGGGCCTTGTTCTGATTGAAATCATCTCTACCGCTGAGGTGCTGGCCACTGTTGATGTCGTGTAACTCGTGTTGCTCGTGTTGCCGGCTCACGCTATCGAGGCTCATTGAATTGTAAAACTGGTCACGTTGAAAGGCGCTTTCGTGTGGCAACGCTCGGTACTGCACACCATATCACTGACGTTGACCACGCCCTCGTAGCTCGATTTTTTACCATCTAAGGACACCACAACCGTAAACGGGATCGGACGGCGATTTTGCATCAATTCATTCGCGCTAAACAACGCAACCCTAACCTCATAACGTCCGCTTGGCGGCTTTTGATTCCAAGAGATATTTTCAATCGGCTCATCGCGGAACGGGCAACCCGACATCTCTTCGCAAACGTTGGCATCGATATCAAGACTTCCGCCGCTTGGTGATTGCCTGATCCCATCATCGTAGGTGCTAATTTTTACGCCACTGGGTTCGATCACGAGCAGATCGAGGTCGGCTCGGTCAGTCCAAGCCAAAGAGATGTTGACGAATTTTCCTTGCGTGACGGCATTGCGTTCTAACCTCTTATCGATTTCAGCCGAACTCACCGTTGCCGGCGGCTCAGGAGTCATGAGCGGTGCGGGCACAGGTGCGGGTGCGGGTGCAGGTTGAGGAGCCGCTCGAGTGATCGGCGCGAAACATACCCCCGCTTTATCGCCAATTTTGTCCCACAGCTGAGCGATCCGTGCACGCAAACCGTTTTCGACTTCAAACGTCGGTGCAGGAGAGATTACAGCCAACCATTGCTTGTGAAACAACCCAAAGACCAACAATAACGTCAGTAAAGCCAAAACCAGCCAACGCCACCAGTCACCAGACCCTTTAGTCACTGCTGCTGACGCCAAGGCTGCGTTTTCAGAAGCAATCACTTTTGCCCCAGGTGCAAACGCCTTGGCAAACTGCACATCTAAGTCAAACGCGCCAATTTTTTCGCCGTAAGGCATGCAGCCCCATTGAGCAACCACGAGTTGCTCACCCACCATAAAAATCGAAGCTAAGGGATCTGGCGTCGATAACATTGCCAACAAAGCTTGCGCGCCATAGGCCGAAGAACTGGTTGCGCTTGCCCCAACCTTTTCTGCAATTGACTTCACCTGAAGACACTTTTGATTGATTTGTAACGACACCTTTAATTTTTCGTCTGGCGTCAAATCGTGAAAGCTGCGGATCGGCCCTTCAAGTTTTGTCACCCATGCCACCTCACCGCGCATGGCATTTACAACTGGCTCAGCAAAAAATGACGCCAAATTTTTATCAGTCTGGTCGCGCTGTAACAAACTTACCAGTTGCTGGTAGTAGCTAAAGATGGGCTGGCCATTGATCCCTTTCACATCGATCAAGGTGCGCTTTGTCGTCAAGGGAAGAGTTTGCATAATCAGTGGGCTCTGTGGTGTTTGTCGTCAGGCAAGCTCAGTTCTTGAGTTCTGAAGTGCAGGTACTCGACACCTTGGTGTAGCGTTGGTTGTTCTGTTCTAAAAAACTACGCAATGAGGTCGCGGACAGCGCGTATAAAGAGCGGTCAGTAAATTGGTCTTCACGTGCACCAATAAACGTATTGACACCGACGACGTTGCCGCAACGGTTCACTAATGGCCCACCCGAACTCCCCGTCGACATCTTAGCGGTGTGTAACACCAGCACTAAATTATTAGACTGACGCTGCAAAACACTGACCTCGCCCTGTGAGAACACCGTATTGGGCGTCACGGCATTGGTATCGCCTCGGATATCGGATCCGGGGTAACCAGCGGCAACAACGGTCTGGAGTATCTGCGGCTCGGTCGCAATCGCGAGTTGGCGCACGCCAGCGGGTGCTCGTTCGACTTTAAGTAAAGCAAAATCTGGATTCGTAATATCAGAGTCTTTCGTCACAGCCGCAAGCTTGGCGGGCAATGGTTCGATACCCAACAGAGTACTTGTAATCGCAAAGATCTTACCGATTTCAACCACATGCCGATTTGTCACGATCACATTTGGTTCAATAAAAAAGCCACTACCGTGACCTAAAAATTTCATGTTGGCGTCAAACACCAGAACACGGATCGTTGCAGCATCCAATAGCGCCACCAACTTGTCTTGCGCAAGCACTGCGGCACTTGGTTCATTTGGGGGGGTGACAGGCGGCGGCGCAGGTACCTGACCTGGATTCGCTGTGGCGGTTGGCGCTGGCGTAGTTCCGGTTGCAGTTGGTGCTGAAAGATTGCTGGTACCGGGCCGCTGCCCAAGCACTTGTGGTGGCACACCGCTGGGCGGGCCTTGCTCTTGCCGCACAAGCGGACCAATCTCTCCGCGCCTGAACGCCTGTAATTCGGGGCTTTCACAACTAGCGTCCAAAATCAGCTGCAATCGCTGGCTCTCTGTCTGAAGCCCAGCGACAATTTCACGGTTCATCTGCGCAGGTGCCATGACGACTATCGGACGATTCATCCACCACAAATAGACAAATAAGTTCAAAGCAATCAAGATTGCAGTCGAAACCAAAAATCCGCGTTGGGTGAGGCGCATACCAATATATCCAAACAATCAAACGATTTAACGAGAAGCGTAGGCAGCAACTTTGTGCAAAAGAGAAACAGACCTCGAGAGTTCAAAAAAAAAGTCTGCCAGGCCACCAATGACACTCAACCTTCACCTCGTCATTTTGGCACCCGAACACGCACAGGGCGAAGCAAGACTGGTCAGAAGCATACTCAATTTTTTGTCGCCGGTTCAATTTTTTGATCTCTGCCCCGGTTGCTCGTCGGCTTCGTGTTCATGCTGTGGCTATAGAATTCAGCCACATTGGGTGTTAGCATCGCTCTAAACAATTCAAAAAATTGGGGACTTCAATGAATGGTATCCGTTTGTTATCTAGACTCGCAGCTGTCATGCTCGCCGCTATTCTACTCACCGCCTGTGTCAACAGTGCGAAACGTGTCGAAGGCGCAGCCTCCGGACCGGCCTACGCAGTCGATCCCTATTGGCCCAAGCCGCTTCCCAATAATTGGCTTCTGGGTCAAGTCTCGGGTATCGCCACCGACAAAAACGATCATATCTGGGTGCTGCATCGCCCCAGAAGCCTCGCCGAAGACGAGCGTGGTGCCACCACCAACCCACCCAGATCAAAATGCTGTATTGCTGCACCTCCGGTGTTGGAGTTTGATCGAGATGGAAACTTTCTGCGTGGCTGGGGCGGCGCGGGCGCGGGCTACGATTGGCCAAAAAATGAACATGGTATTTATATCGACCCCACTGGCTACGTCTGGCTTGGAGGTAACGACCCAACCGATAATATGGTTCTAAAATTTACCGCTGAGGGTAAGTTCTTGATGCAAATTGGCTCGCCAGGCAAAAGCCTTGGCAGCAACTCAACGACTCAGCTTGGCCGCCCCGCCCACATGGAATTGGATCAGGCGACCAATGAATTATTTGTTGTCGATGGTTATCAAAACCGCCGCGTAATTGTGTTTGACGCGACTACCGGCACGTATAAACGCCATTGGGGCGCCTTTGGTAACGTACCAGACGACGCGAAAATTCCAGACCACAACCCACAATCGCCGCAGTTTGGACAAGGTGTGCACTGCGTTCGGCTGATGAAAGATCAAACGGTCTTCGTTTGTGATCGTGCGAACAACCGCATTCAGGTGTTTTCGAAAGACGGCAAGTTCATCCGCCAAATTGTGACAGAACCCGACACCCGCAACACGGTGGCCGATCTGGTCCCGACCCAAGATGCTGCTCAAAAATATATTTTAGTAGCCGACGGTTCGAACAATGAGGTCAGAATCTTGGTGCGTGAAACTGGTGACGTCGTTGGCACCTTTGGGCGCTCGGGCCGCATGGCGGGCGACTTTCACTCGATTCATAATATCGCCATTGACTCTCAAGGTAACGTCTATACCGCAGAAGCTGACACAGCCAAACGGGCACAAAAGTTTCAGCAGGTTCGCTGAGCAGCCAACAACACAAAGCCAAACACGCTAAAAACGACCCACTTAAGCTCACTAAGAGTTTGAGTGGTGCTCTGGCCCCCCTGGGCTTGCTATGCGTTCATCTTGGATAGAAGGCGATCTAGACCTCAAACCTAAGAACGATTTATTGAGCTCAGGTCACCTGATTATCGTTGGCTAACGTTAACTTGCCAGGGCTTTCATCTCGGCATACAGATCTGCTTTACCTTCAAACCCAATGCCAACCAATTCAGGTAAGGTCACAATGCTGTTCTCGACCTTGACGCCATCCGGAAACCCGCCATAGGGTTGAAATAAATCGGGATAGCTTTCATTGCCACCGAGTCCCAAGCCCGCAGCGATCGCTAGCGACATCTGATGACCGCCGTGGGGTACGCAACGCTTGGGCGACCAGTCGTATTCTTTGAGCATCTCAAGGGTACGTAAATATTCGACCAAGCCGTAGCTCAGTGCGCAGTCAAATTGCAGCCAGTCTCGGTCGCGGCGCATGCCACCATACCGAATCAAATTACGGGCATCTTGCATTGAAAACAGGTTTTCACCAGTAGCCATCGGTTTGTCGTAATAATTGGCTAACTCTGCCTGCAATTCAAAATCAAGTGGATCGCCCGCCTCTTCGTACCAAAATAAATCGTACTGCGCCAAGGCTTTGCCATATTCGATCGCTGTCTTCAAATCGAAACGGCCGTTCGCATCAACGGCTAACCGCTGCCCGGGGCCAAGCAACTTCAAGACGGCTTCGATTCGCTTGCAATCTTCAGCTAACGAGCCTCCGCCAATTTTTTTCTTAACCACCGCATAGCCACGATCAAGGTAGCTTTGCATCTCGCGCGTCAGACCTTCAATACCCTGCCCAGGCCAGTAATAGCCCCCTGCCGCGTACACAAACACGTCGCGCTTGGGCTTGCCATCGCCATACCTTTCAGCCAACAATTGATAAAGCGGTACGCCCTCAATCTTGGCAACCGCATCCCAAACGGCCATATCAATTGTGCCAACCGCCACCGAGCGCTCGCCATGGCCACCGGGCTTCTCGTTATTCATCATCGCCGCCCAGATCTTGTGTGGACACAAAATACCCTTCGCATCAAGCAACGCGTCAGGGCTGGCCTCAAGCACGCGAGGAATAAACCGCTCACGCATCAAAGCGCCCTGCCCGTAACGGCCGTTCGAATTAAAGCCATAGCCGATCACGGGCTTACCATCACGGATCACATCGGTCATAACAGCGACCAAGCTCAACGTCATCTTTGAAAAATCAATATAGGCATTACGAATATTGGACTTTATCGGACGGGTGGATTCGCGGATTTCTGTAATTTTCATGAGGGTGCTCAAGGGCTACAAAGAAAAAAAGGAAGTTGTTGTTGGCTGAGGCAAAACATTGTTCTTGGAGCAAGCGATACGATACACTCAGAACGAATGATAGCAACTGAAGCTCTACGTCTTGCCCCACAAAAAGAACACTCATGACAATTGATCCACAACACCCCAAGCCCCATCTCATCAAAATGCACGCGCTCGATAACGTTGCGATCGTGGGCAATGACGGCGGGCTACCCGCTGGTACGGTCTTACCGTCTGGCTTAGTGTTAGTCAACAAGGTGCCGCAAGCGCATAAGGTTGCGCTCATCGACTTTGCGCAAGATGCGCCGGTGATTCGTTATGGGTTGGCGATTGGCTATGCGCTCAAACCAATCCCCGCGGGCAGTTGGGTGCACGAACGACTCTTGCGCATGCCTGAGGCGCGCAACTTTGATAATTTACCCATCGCCACGGTCAAGCCGACCTCGACCGAGCCTCTTGAAGGCTATACCTTTGAAGGCTACCGCAATGCCGACGGCTCAGTGGGCACGCGCAATATCTTAGCAATCACCACAACCGTGCAGTGCGTGGCCGGCGTGGTTGAATATGCAGTTGAACGGATCAAAGCCGAGCTTCTGCCCAAATACCCAAACGTCGATGACGTTGTAGGCCTTGAGCATACCTACGGCTGTGGGGTCGCCATTGATGCCGCAGAAGCCATCATCCCCATTCGCACGATTCGCAACATTAGCCTGAATCCGAATTTTGGCGGCGAAGTGATGGTGGTGAGCTTGGGCTGCGAAAAATTACAGCCCGATCGGCTGATGCCGCCCGGTAGCTTTCCGATCAAAGACGAGCGTTCGACCGGTGTCGATACAGTCTGCTTGCAAGACGCTGAACATGTCGGTTTTATATCAATGATTCAAGCCATCATGACCGAAGCCACCGTGCATTTGATTCGCCTGAATCAACGCACCCGCCAAACCGTGCCCGCCAGTGAGTTGATCGTTGGTATGCAGTGCGGAGGCAGCGACGCCCTGAGTGGTGTTACCGCCAACCCCGCGTTAGGTATAGCGGCTGATTTATTGGTGCGCGCGGGTGCGACCGTCATGTTTAGCGAAAACACCGAAGTACGCGATGGGGTCGATCAGCTCACCTCACGGGCCATCAATGCGAGCGTCGCGCAAGATATCGTGACTCAGCTTGCTTGGTACGACAGCTACCTGGCGCGCGCCAATGTCGATCGCAGCGCCAATACAACGCCAGGTAACAAAGCGGGTGGCCTGTCGAACATTGTTGAAAAAGCCATGGGCTCGATTATCAAAAGCGGCAGCTCAGCGATTTCAAGCTGTTTGCCGCCAGGCGAAAAACTATCTCGCGAGCAGCGCGGCCTTGTATATGCCGCCACCCCAGCGAGCGATTTTATTTGCGGCACCTTGCAACTCGCGGCCGGAATGAATCTTCACATTTTTACAACAGGCCGTGGCACACCCTATGGCTTGGCAGAATGCCCAGTCATCAAAGTGGCCACGCGCACGGATCTGGCACGTCGCTGGCATGACATCATGGATGTTAACGCTGGGCGGATCGCCGATGGCGAGCTCACCATCGAAGAACTTGGCTGGGAAATCTTTCGTTTAATGCTCGATGTCGCCAGTGGCCGTAAAACTTGGGCTGAGCACTGGAAGATCGCCAATGCGCTGGTATTGTTTAATCCAGCGCCTGTGACCTGAGAATGAACTATCAGTCAGGCTTCATTCCAGAGCTTTTGACGATCTTTTGCACGGTGTCGTAGTCTTGCTCGATGAATTTTTTAAATTCGGCTGCACCATACTCGCCGACCACACCACCTAGCCCCGCCACCCGGCGCTGCACCTCTGGATCGGATAACACGGTTTGTGCAGCCCGACTGTATTGCGCAATGATCTCAGGCGGGGTGCCTTTGGGCGCAAACAAACCAATCCAAGACAACTGTTCAAAGCCTGGCATGCCAAACTCAGCGGCTGCCGGAATATCTTCAGCGCCGGGCCAGCGCTTTTGCGAGGTCACCGCCAGGGCCCTGAGCTTATTGGCTTTGATCAGAGGCATCGCTGCAACAAGCGACGATACTGCCACCGGAATTTGCCCACCCATCAGGTCGGTCAGCGAGGGCCCCGAGCCTCGGTACGGAACCGAAATCATGTTCACTTGAGCCGTAAAAAAAGTGTACTCAGCCGCAAAGTGACTTGCCGTGCCGATCCCCGCCGTGCCAAAAGACACTTGCCCAGGGCGTTTTTTAGCGTCTGAGACCAACTGATCAAACGATTGATACGGAGAATTATTAGGTACCACAACCACCGCAGGGCCTCGCATTAATTCAGCGATCGGGATTAAATCGTCGAGCTGATAGCCAGTATCTTTGTAGAGGGACAGATTTGAAGTGTGATTGTTACCACTCACCAAAATCGACAAACCATCGGGTGCCGAGCGCGCTACCGTCTGTGTAGCCAGGTTACCCCCGCCGCCCGGCTTGTTTTCAACGATGACCGTCGCATCCACAAGGGGGCCAAATTTTTCACCGACGATGCGCGCCATTGCATCGACACTCCCACCGGCGGCGACGATGGCGTAAAAACGAATCGTGTTCGCCGCTTGAGCAGGCAAAGCGATCATCGTCACGACACACAGGGCGCACCAAAGTCGTAAAGAAAAAGCGAGGCGTTGAGAATGCATCCTTCTGCCTACCCATATAAAAAGTTGATGAGCTGCGAACGCGGGTTTGTGCCAGCCACAATCATCGGGTGACAACCCGGCAGACAACCCGCTTGGCACTCAAGCGACCAAGTGATCGTTCAGCAAAGTACCGTAACCCGAAACCGCAGAATGTCCGCCCAAAATGTTCAACATCGCCCAAAGCGCACAACTATTTGTGCTTAAAACAGCTTTGCCGGTATCGCGCTCAAGGGCTTCGATGATGTCCATTGTCATCCAGTTACCGCAAGCCAAGAAGATCGCGTCAGCCTCGGGTCGGTCGGCCTGTCGCCCCAAATCGTAGGCTGTCTGCGCGTCAAGATCGCCCACTTCGAGATTGCTCACGATGCCCATGGCAGCCTGATGTAAGACTTGAATCCCGCTCGCCTCAATAAAGGCAGCAACGGTTTGGTTAGTCGTCGCGCTCCAGGGGGCTGCCAGCACAATTTTTTTAACGTTCAAGACCTCAAAGGCCTGCAACATGGCTGTCGCCGCAGTCGTCGCGGGTTTACCGCAAGCCTTTTCGATGCGCTGGCAAATCTCTTGATCGTAGCCTTTACCCATTCGTGTTGACGGTGCCGTGGCCGACAACACAACGGCATCCACCCGAGCGTCATTGAGTTTGCGTGTTTCAGTTTCAAGCTCGGCCACAATCTTGATGGTCGAGTCAGGATCGATCTGACTGAGCGTCAGACGAGCACAATGTAAGGATACCGACGCGGGCAAGGCTTGAATGAACTCTGGCTCTTGGGTGGTGTTCGAAGAGGGCAACAGCAGGCCAAAGCGTTGGTTTTTTTTGATGCTTGTCATTCTCGTCTCTGTCAATCGATCTTAACGTTGTACAGAGTTGGCGGCACCTCCGTCAAGGGGTGCCGCACTGACTCGCTATGCCGTGTCGTCAGAACCACCAAAATCATCACTCGAATCTGCAACGTCGTAGCCACCTGATAATTCTGGTGGATCGTACGCCGAAGTCGGCGCCGGGTCATTTGAATAATAATTGTTTACTACTGTAGTGTTCTCGGTGTAGCTTGCCGGTTGCTGGTTATTGTGCCCGTTGCCCGAACCAAAGCCACCGCCAGAGTTGTGATTACCCATCAGGCTTTGGATGCCTGAATACAAAAATGAACCTGCGACTACTCCTGCTGCGGTCGTCGCGACTGTACCCATTACGCTCGAACCCCACGGCGTGGTGGCTGCGGGTGCTGCCGCTGGTGCAGCAACTGGTGCAGCGCTGGCAACTGGCGCGGCGGGTACCGCAGGCCTTGCCGAAACAGGCGCAGCACCTTGACCTGACGGCACTGCGCCGCCCGCTCCGAGCCCTGCCGAGGCTGCCGAGGGCCCTCGACCCCAAGCATACGCATCACCCAGAAAACTCGTTTGTGGCGCCGGTTGCTGGCGATCAAGCTGCGCTTGTAACTCGGCGATCTTTGCTTGTGATTGCTGCAATACAAAATCGAGCTGCATCGCACGTTGCACCAATAGATAGCCAGCGTCAGGTTGCTTTGCCAAGGCCTGCGCAATCAACGTCTGGGCTTCTGGTTCTTTCGCGCCAACCTGCGCTTGGGTCAGTTGAGCGAGAAACGCATTCAACATATCACGTTCTTGGGTATTCATTTACACACCTCGTCAAGGCAGTTGCTGGTAAACCTCTGACCGAGTATAGAGGGTTAGGTTCAATGAAAACGGTCACAAGACTCAAAATATCGTGTCTCAGCTTTTTGGAGCTCGAGTCTGACCGCCTGAGGAGGGGCCATGCCAAGATCGTGGACGCGGCGCGAGCCAAATCACGCAAGCACCGACAAAAAAAGCACCAGCAACGACCATCATGATTTCGTTGGTGGCGATCATGACACTTTGCGTCGCAATCAAACGATCCACCAAACCCACACTCACGTCCAGCGACAAACCACTTTGCAATAACCCGCTAATTAAAGCGCCGTCTGCGTCCACCAAACCGACTAATTCGGCGTGATTCAGCGTTGCGTGATCGTCCCAAACAGTTGTCATGACTGACACCGCGAAAGCACCCAACAGGGTCCTTGAAAAATTCAGCAGGCCCGCTGCAGAGGCTGTTTCATCGACGTTGACACTGGCCAACGCCATACCCGAGGCAGAGATAAAGAAAAAAGGCATCCCCAAACCCATCACCATCAACGGAAACGCGATCTGCCAATAGGTCATATCTGTGTTGCCAGAAAACCGCGAGGCGGTGACTGCGGACAGCCAAAGTAAACCGCCAAAGACCAGCTTTCTGCGATCGAGACGCACAGCGAGCCTTGCCACGATGGGCGCCATACATAGCGCAAAGAACCCGGACCAGCCAATCGTTCTGCCGGCCTGGCCTGCGGTGTAATCCATATTAAGTTGTAACCACAGCGGCGTCAGCACATTCAAGGCTAAAAACGACGAAAAACCGATACTCATTGCGGCCACCGCAACCGTAAAGCCGCGATGCCTAAAGACTTTGAGATCTACGATCGGATGTTCGGCCGTCAGCTCCCAAATCAGAAAAGTCGCAAAACCTACTACTGAAATAATCGCGAGCGTCACAATATGCGGCGAGGCAAACCAGTCGTGCTCTTTGCCAATATCAAGCATGATCTGTAACGCTCCTACCCAAACCACCAAGAGCAGCAAACCGATCCCGTCGATGGGTACACGTTTGAGGGGTTGCTCATAGCGCAACAGCAGCTTCATCGCAAAAAAAACAAAAACACACCCTAAAGGTAAGTTGATAAAAAAGATCCAAGACCAAGACCAGTTTTCACAAATCCAGCCGCCTAGCACGGGGCCTGTAATGGGGGCAAGTAACGTTGTCATTGACCAAAGCGTGATCGCCGTACCCGCTTTTTCTTTCGGAAAAATACGCAACAGCAAGGTTTGCGACAAGGGCATCAGTGGCCCCCCGGCGAACCCCTGCAACACGCGAGCCGCCACCAACATGCCAAGTGAGGTCGACAAACCACAGAGAACCGAAAACAGTGCAAACAAGCTCATCGCCCAAATAAACGTTCGCACTAAACCAACACGCGCAGCAAGCCACCCTGTCAAAGGCAGAATAATTGCCTCAGCCACTGCATACGAAGTGATCACCCAAGTGCCCTGACTTGTCGTTGCGCCTAAGCCACCGGCAATGTTCGGCACTGAAACATTGGCAATCGTCATATCCAGCACAGCCATGAAATTTGCCCCAGCAATGACAATCGCCGCCATCCAGAGGGTGCGCCCTTCTAGGGGAGCTATAGCCTGATCGCGCGTGGCCTGAGAGGACATACGTCTTTAGCGAGCCGAAACATCGATACGGACAGTCATTGAGAGACCAACCGTTAAAGGATTTTTTTTCAATTCATCTGGATCCAGCTTGATACGCACTGGCACGCGTTGCACAACCTTAATCCAGTTACCGGTCGCATTTTGAGCCGGAATCACGGCGAAGGCTGAGCCGGTTCCCCCCGCAAAACCTTCGACTATGCCTTTAAACACCACGGCATCGCCGTATAAGTCAGAGGTGAGCTCAACCGTCTGGCCCACCTTCACCTTTGGCAATTGCACTTCTTTGAAATTTGCGTTCACATGCATCAAATGCACCGGTACAACAGACATCATCGGCATCCCAGCCTGTACCCTCTGACCAACCTGCACTTGCCGCTTAGCAATCACCCCTGAAACCGGAGCACGAACAGTCGTACGCTCTTGATTAAGCTGTGCCTGTTCTGCCCGGGCTCGCGCAAAGACCACTTCGGGGTTGTCTTGAACCGTGGTGCCCGCAATTAAGGTTTGATTGATGCGCTTTGCGCCACGCGCCGTCTCAACATTTGCGCGTGCCAGAGCCAAATTTGCACGAGCGACCGCTAAGTTTGCGCTGGCCGCACTCGCTGCATTTTCAGCACGGGTAAGCTCGTCACCGGACACCGAGCCAGATTTTTCAAGTGCCTGACGACGGCGCAAATCAATATTGGCTCGATTGTCATCAGCCTGAGCCGCCGTCAATTGAGCGAGAGCACGCTGTTCTTCAGCCTCACGCGCAAGCACTTGTGCACCAAGCGCTTGGTCATTCGCAAAATAACCCTCAACACGGTGCGTCGCGCGACCAAGCTCAGCTTGAGCAGCAAGCAAGGTCAGGCGAGTGTCAGCATCGTCGATCACAGCCAGCACATCCCCCTCTTTGACCAATTGTGTCTCGCTCACATTGACTGCCTTCACTGTCCCCTCAACAGACGGTGTTACCTGTGAAATTTCGACCGACGTGTAAGCATTATCTGTTGAAATAAAGCGCGAGCCATAGACCAACCAATATGCCCACCAGGCGCAACCCAAAGCAACAACCACTAAAAACAGCTTAAGCAACCATTTTTTTCGTTGAGCGCTTCGTACTGTCGCACCGTTGTGCTGCTCGGCACCAGAGGTCTGTTCGGTCATGTTCCAGGTAATGCTAAAGGTTTCGTGTTTAAAGACTGGTAACCACCACCCAGCGCGCGCACCAAGGCAACATTTAAAGAAAAGCGACGTGCGCGAAGCTCAGTCACGCTTCGCAAGCTCGACAGCATGGTGTCCTCAGAACTCAAGACATCCAGATAATTCGCTAACCCACCACGATAACGGTTCGAGGCAATTTGAAAGGACTCTTTGGCCGCTTCAAGACCCCAGTCGGCTTGCTCGAGCTGGCCACTCAACGCCCTGAGACTCGTCACCGCATCGGCAACGTCTTGAAAGGCCTGCACAAGCGTTCGGTTGTAATTGGCCACGGCCTCATCGTAGCTGGCACGCGCACTTTTCAACTCACCTTGCAGTCGACCACCCGTAAAGATAGGTAACGAAATCGCGGGGCCAACACTACCAAACATTGAGCCACCTTGCCCCAACCGGTCAAGTCCAAGGGATTGCAAGCCGACAAAAGCGGCCAAATTGATGTTGGGATAGAAATCGGCTTGCTTTTGATCGATACGTGCTGCCTGCGCTTGGGCCTGCACTCTGGCGGCGACTACATCAGGGCGGCGCCCCAGCAAGTCGGCGGCTACGCTCTCGGGTAAGCCAACATTCTTAGCCAGCACCACGCGCGGCCGCTCCACTGACAGACCACGGTCAGGTCCTGCACCCGCCAAGGCTGCTATGCGATTGCGTTGCAAGGCAATCTGCTCATTCAAAAGCAAAAGATCGGTCTTGGCTTGTGCACCTTTGGCATCCGCCTCACGTACGCCGCCGCGCGTCTCGAGGCCATAGGTAAAGCGCTCAGCAAACAGGCTTGCGGTTTTTTCTCGAATCGACACCGCACGCTCAGTTGCCTCTTTTTGTGCAAACAGACGCGCGAGCTCTGCGTAGGTTGACGCCATAGCCGTTGTCAGCACAAGCGCCGCTTGCGCCTGTTCGGCAAGCCTTGCCTCAAGCTCTGAGGTTGCTGCCGCGAGGCCAGCACGATATTTGCCCCAAAAATCAATTTCCCAGTTGATGTTGAGCGCAGCCTGACCAAACTGATTCCAGTTTCGCGTCACACTCGCCTCGGGGGTCAGATAGTTATAACTCAATCGTTGTGCGGTCACGGCCCCCGCCACCGAGACCTGCGGAAGCAACGGCGCGCCTGCCACTTCAGCTGATGCCCGTGCGCGCTGAACACGCGCCTGAGCAATCGCCAGATCGGGCGAGTCAGTTAAAGCTTCGCGCATCAGTTGGTTTAATTGATCGTCTTGAAAGTTGAGCCACCACTGTTCGTCTGGCCACGATAGCCGGGGCGCAACAAACGACGTCGTTGACACAAAATCTTGACTCGATTTTTCAGTCAACCGCACGTCAGCGAGAGGTAACGGTGCACAGCCTGTCTGACACCAGACCATTAACGCCAGCAGCAGGCTACCAATCGGTTTAAAACGAAAAAATCTTTGTCTCACAGGCCGCGCAGGTGCCTTTGTTGTTTCTTGTTTTTCGACTTTTGGGCGGAGCAGAGCGTGTGCCAAAAAGTACGTCATATAACAAGATACCATCTTTTACTGACCATCCCGATCGCCCTGGTCTCTCAGTGGATTAAATAGATTGAGGGACATGCCGCTCAGGAGCCAGTCGATTGTGGTAATTTGCCTCTATAAATTGCCTGGAGTCTTGATGATTAAGCTTAACTTTCACCCCACTGGCCGCCATTTCTTACAAATCCCCGGCCCAAGCCCCGTACCCGACCGCGTGCTCAGAGTCATCAGTCTGCCCACGATCGATCATCGTGGGCCAGAATTTGCTGGTTTAGGTCGCAAGGTGATCGATGGCATGCAAACAATCTTCAAAACCACGCAACCAGTCATTATTTATCCCGCCTCGGGCACGGGCGCTTGGGAGGCGGCACTCGCAAACACCCTAAGCCCTGGCGATCACGTGTTGATGTACGAAACCGGCCACTTCGCCTTTCTCTGGAACCGACTGGCAACCCGCCTTGGACTGAGAACCGAAGTGTTGTCTTTTCAAGGTCATGACGATCATTTCCCCACTTTAGCCGGCTGGCGACGGGGCATCCAAGCCAATCAGATTCATGATCGTCTGGTCCAAGACCGCGAGCACAGTATCAAAGCAGTCTGTGTTGTCCATAACGAAACCTCAACCGGGGTGACCTCAGATATTGCGGCAGTGCGCAAAGCAATTGACGATGCCAAACATCCAGCCCTGTTAATGGTGGATACCATCTCGGGGCTCGGCAGTGCCGATTATCGCCATGACGAGTGGGGTGTTGATGTTGCCATGGCCGCCTCGCAAAAAGGCTTGATGCTGCCCCCAGGCTTAAGCTTTAATGCGCTTTCTGAACGCGCGATCGAAGCCTCAAAATCGGCCAAGATGCCTCGCTCATTTTGGGCCTGGGATGAAGTCATCGAGATGAATAAAGGGGGCTACTGGCCCTCAACGTCGAGCACCAATTTGTTATACGGTCTGTCCGAAGTGATTGATATGTTTGCCGAAGAAGGACTCGATCGCGTTTTTGCGCGCCATCAGCGTTGGGCCGCTGGCGTACGCGCTGCAGTCACCGCCTGGGGGCTACCCATCCAGTGTGCGGATCCAAGCGTGTACTCACCCATTTTGACGGGGGTCATTACGCCTGAGGGCGTGGACGCTGATGAAATTCGCAAGCTGATTCAACACCGTTTTGATTTATCGTTGGGCACCGGTTTGGGTAAAGTCAAAGGCCGGATGTTTCGTATTGGGCACTTGGGTGATAGCAATGACCTCACTTTATTGGCCACTTTGGCGGGCGTCGAAATGGGCTTAAAACTATCGGGTGTCAAATTAGCGGGTAGCGGTGTGCAGGCGGGTATGGACTACTTCTCAAACGGAGCCTGAGCGTGCTCGCACCAACTGCAATTGCCAAACCTCTACATTTTTTTCCAGCCACCTCGGGCGGTGCTTCGCCGCTTGCCCAATTGCTTGCAAAAGAGATACGAGGCGATGTCCTGTTTGACGCTGCCTCGCGTGGACGGTATTCAACCGACGCGTCGATCTATCAAATCACGCCAATCGGCGTGGTGGTGCCACGCGACCAGGCTGACGTGTTGCATGCACTCGATATCGCTCGAGATCAGAACGTTGCAGTACTGTCGCGCGGTGCGGGCACCAGCCAATGCGGGCAGACGGTCGGCGACGCGCTGATTATCGACAACAGCAAATGGCTGTGCAACGTGATTGCCTTTGATGCTAGCGCACAAACAATCACCGTCGAACCCGGTATGGTGCTCGATCACTTAAATGCCTGGCTCAAACCGCATGGCCTGTGGTTTCCGGTTGATGTCTCGACGAGTGCGCAATGCACGATTGGCGGTATGACGGGCAATAACTCATGTGGCTCGCGCTCGATTGAGTACGGCAACATGGTGCACAACGTACTGGGCATCGATGCTGTCTTGGCCGATGGTACCCAAGCAAATTTCGGCTCATTAAACAAACCCGTTGCGAGCGCACGTCTGCAAGGCATTCTTGAGTCGCTCAAAACGATTGCCACCCGCGAGCGCGGCGAGCTCGCCGAGCGTATTCCAAAAGTATTGCGACGTGTCGCTGGCTACAACATCGATTTATTTGACTGCCAAAATCCGCGCGCCTACACCGATGACGGTGTCGCAAACCTTGCGCATCTGCTAGTAGGCTCAGAGGGTACCCTCGCCTACAGTCGTCAAATTACGCTCAAGCTTTGTCCGCTTCCGGTACACAAGGTTTTAGGCGTTGTGAATTTTCAAAGCTTTTATAAAGCGATGGATTCGGCGCAACACATTGTGACGCTCAAACCGACCGCTGTTGAGTTGGTCGATCGCACGATGATTGAGCTCGCATTATCGAACCCCGCCTTTCGGCCCGTCGTAGAAAAAGCATTGCTAGGCAAACCTGCCGCGATTTTATTGGTCGAGTTTGCTGGCGAAGACAAGGCTGAATTGCTTAAAAAACTAGAAGATCTTGATGTTTTGTTAAGCGATCAAGGGCTACCGAACTGTGTTGTCAAGATGCCCGAAGCCCAAGCGCAAAAAGCGTTGTGGGATGTGCGCAAAGCGGGCTTGAACATCATGATGAGTATGAAAGGCGACGGCAAGCCCGTTTCTTTTGTTGAAGATTGCGCAGTCCCTCTTGAACATCTGGCTGCGTACACCGATCGTCTGACCGAGGTCTTTCATCGCTACGGTACTGAAGGCACTTGGTATGCACACGCCAGTGTTGGTACGTTGCATGTGCGTCCGATTTTAGATATGCGTCGCGATGGTGCCGTCAAAATGCGCGCTATTGCCGAAGAAACATCTGCCTTGGTTCGCGAATACAAAGGTGCATTCTCAGGCGAACACGGCGATGGCCTATGTCGCGGTGAATGGGTATCGTGGCAATACGGCCCTCGCATTCATCAAGCGTTTACCGAAATCAAAGACCTGTTCGATCCGGGCAATCGTTTTAATCCAGACAAAATCGTTCGTCCTCCTAAAATGGACGATCAGACCAACTTTCGGTACGCGCCTGGCTACGCTGTGCCTGCCTTGCAGACAGGCCTAGACTGGTCTGCCTGGAATGTCCTGCGCGACTCGTTAACCGGCGACGAGAGCAAACCCGGCACGGGCTTAGACCTCAGTAACGGACTTGCCTCTGCGGTCGAAATGTGCAACAACAACGGTCATTGCCGCAAATTTGATGCGGGCACTATGTGCCCAAGTTATCGCATTACCAAAGATGAACAACACGTCACACGCGGCCGCGCCAATACCTTGCGCCTGGCCTTGTCCGGTCAGCTTGGTCAAGCAGGCTTAGCCAGCGCAGAAGTCAAAGACGCGCTAGATTTATGTGTGTCCTGTAAGGGCTGCAAGCGCGACTGCCCAACCGGCGTCGACATGGCCAAAATGAAAATTGAAGCCCGCGCCGCTTGGGGTAAGGTGCACGGCTTAAGCCTGCGCGAACGCCTGATCGCCTTCATGCCACACTACGCACCTTGGGCCAGTCGCTTCGGTACGTTATTAAATGTTGCCCAGTCATTGCCAGTGCTTGGCTCGTTGGCAAAACGCGCTTTAGGTTTTGCGACTGCGCGCTCATTACCTAAATTTAAAGCGCCCTTTTTAACCAGCACACAAAACAACAATACCGCACGAGGCGACGCCGCTGCGATCGGTGTAACCACCAAAGACGTCTTACTCTTTGTCGACACCTTCAGTAATTATCTTGAAGCTGAAAATGCGCACGCGGCGCAACGTGTGCTTCAAGCTGCGGGCTATACCGTGCATCTAAACGTACGCCCGGGCGAACGCCCTCTGTGTTGTGGGCGAACGTTTCTATCGGCCGGACTCATCGAGCAAGCCAAAGCTGAAGCCAGGCGAACACTCGACATGCTCATGCCCTATGTAACGAAAGGCATCGCAATCGTTGGGCTTGAGCCTTCGTGCCTGCTCACCTTACGAGATGAATTTTTACAGTACGGGTACGGGGATGAGGCAAAGCAACTTGCTCAGCACGCCTTTTTGTTTGAAGAGTTTTTAGTCAGCGAACAAAAAGCTGGCCGCTTTAAACTGACACTGAAAGCCATCGATTACAACAATGCACTGCTGCACGGGCATTGCCACCAAAAAGCCTTTGATGCACTCACCCCGGTACAAACCGTCTTGAGTTGGATTCCAGAGCTCAAGGTGTCAACGGTTGAATCTTCGTGTTGCGGAATGGCCGGCAGCTTTGGCTACGAAGCCGAGCATCATCAAGCCTCGATGCAAATGGCCGAGCTTGCGCTTTTACCGGCGATACGTAAGCGCGCACCGAGCACAGTGGTAGTGGCCGATGGCACGAGTTGTAGGCACCAAATACATGATGGCGCAGAGGTAAATGCCGTTCATACGGCACGTCTGCTAGCGCAGGCGTTAACCTAGTGAACCCTTTTGGTGTCAAAACTGTGGGTGCACTACGTTCGCCTCGTTGATGCTGCGGTCGATTCGCCTACACAATCGTCGTTTGATTGTCATGCGCGCAGCGGTTATTTTTTAATATTTTTTTATTTTTTATTTTTTATTTTTTATTTTTGATTTTTTATTTTTCACAGATTGAGCCTCTCCATGACGAATCCTATTAACACCATTATTGAACAGCGTATTTCAGCCAACCTGTTTGACCCGACCAAAGCGCTCAGCGCCGCACAAATTAAAGAACTGGTGCGTCTGGCGACCTGTGCCCCCACTGCCTTTAATTTTCAAAACTGGAAATTCATCGCTGTGCAGTCTACTGAGGCCAAAGAGCGTTTAAAGGCTGTGTCGTATGGCCAGCAAAAAATCGTTGACGCCGCGGTAACGTTTATCGTCTGTGGCACGCTAGAAGCACACAAAACGCTGGCCAAAGCATTGAAGCCCTCGATCGATGCGGGAGTGCTTGATCAAGCCATGTGCGATAGCTGGGTTGCGATGGCAGCCGGTGGCCACGAAAATAATCCAGAACGTCAACGCGACGAGGCAATTCGCTCTGCCTCAATGGGTGCAATGACGTTGATGTTAGCGGCTCAAGGGATGGGTCTGGTGACTGGCCCCATGATTGGCTTCGTACCTGCAGATGTCTCGCGCGAATTCAAACTCTCTGCCAACGACATCCCCGCCATGCTGGTCGCGGTTGGCTACGCAGCACCAGGCAACTGGCCACAAAAGCCGCGTTTGCCTGTGGATGATGTGTTAACGATCGTTTAACAAACGTCGCCAAAGTCCTTCCTCTCAGGGAAGGATTTTGAGGCGAATAGGCACTCAACGCCGCTTGGGCGTTGAAAAAATAAGCTTGAAGTCGACTTAAAAACTTGCGTATCAAACGCTAACTAAGTAATCCCAAACGTTTGGCGAGTGCGACGGTATGTTCAGCCTCGGTAATAAACGGGCCGTCAATCAGGCGGCCATCCACAACAAAAGCACCAACGCCTTGCGCTAACTTTTTGCGCGTTTCTTCAAGCACTCTGACGGCGTGGGCGATCGCAGCATCACTGGGGCGAAACACTTCATTGGCCAAGGCGATCTGCGTGGGATGAATACAGCTTTTTCCGCTAAACCCCAACCGTTGTGCAGCTTGCGCATCAAGCTTAAAGGCCTCAGGATTTTTAATATCAACAAACGCACCATCGTAAGCATGAATCCCGGCTTCACCCGCAGCAAAGCGCACGGCGACACGCACGGCCTGTAAAGCCGAGGGCTCGCACGACACAATACCCAGCGGCGCAAATAAATCACCAAACCCGATCTGCAACCCCACAACGCGCGAATGCGCACAAGCCAGTTCTGCTGCGCGTCGCAGCCCCTTAGGTGACTCGATGTTGACCAAGATACCAATTGGGCGTGCTAAGCCTCGCGCTTGCTCGAGTCGCTCGAGCTGTGCGGCAACGGCTCGGATGGTGTCAGGCTCTTCGACCATTGGGAGATTGACAGTGTGCGTGGCGGCACAGGCCACAGCCTCAAGGTCTACTAAACAATGAGGTGTATCAATCGCATTGATTCGAACCACAATCAGTTTATGATGACGCGATAAATTGTCTTTAAACAGCGTTTGTAGGGCTGCGCGGGCTGCGGGTTTGCTGCTTTCTTCGACCGCATCTTCAAGATCAAACGAAATCGCGTCAGCAGCGCTTGCTAAAGCTTTTGCAAAGAGTTCAGGCCGTGAAGCCGGCACAAATAATTTACTACGCATACAACGATCCTTTTAGACCATAATCAACGTTAATTTTATAATGGTGGCTGCCCACTTGGCACTCGCCCTCACTGGAAGACACCACATGAGTCGGTACGAATTAAAAGCAGAAGTCACTGGAACAATCTGGAAAATTGAAACAACCATCGGTCAGACCCTTGAGACAGAGCATACCGTACTGATCATTGAGTCAATGAAAATGGAAATCCCCCTGGTTGCGGAGGCCGGCGGCACCTTGGTTGAAATGTGTGTCAACGAAGGCGATGCGGTCAACGAAGGCCAAGTGTTGGCCATTATTGAACGATGAGGATTGCAATGCATTGCAACCATCCGTTGAGCCAACAGTGAAGTGATCAGGGTAACTGCTCGATCTCATTGGCAATGGCGCCCCCCCACTTTTGATAACCCTCTGCGAAGAAATGCTGCCCGTCTGTTGTTTGCCATTCAGCGGGCTTGGACATCTCAAGAGAGTTCACATAGTCGCAAGGCTTGACTTGCGTCTCAAGAAAAGCAGAAATTTCTTGGGTACGCTTGAGCGATTTTCCGGATAATTTGTTGTCTTCACCCCAAGCCGGTCCAACCCACACGCAGCGAATCGCTTTGCTTGCCAAGAGCGTTGTCAGGCTGAGCAACTCTTTTTTAACGTCAGCACGCGAAAAGTTCAAGGCTTTGTAATTTGCAAGGTTATCGCCCATCACAATCACGACAATATCAGGCTTTTGGGTCTCTAGTAAGGTGTCTAAGGGAACGGTTTGTGCCGCAGTCGCCATCGACAAAACAATAGGCTGGGCCTCAAGGCGCTCAGCGCCACCGCACCGGCTTGTCGTCTTTTTTAGCCACTCACTTGGCAATACCCCACAGACCCCAACGCTGTGTACCTGCGCACCGCGTTCAGTCAGTTCATCGTGAAGCGTTTTGATCAAATAAGTGGGCTTAGCCAAGTGGCTAGCACCGATCACTAACACCGTTAGGCCTGTCAGTAACATATCGTTCGTCCCTCTTTAGCGTGCACCGTACACTCCCCCAAGCCCTGTCGAACCTAAAAATATCGACAGCAACAACAATGAGGGTGTCACCCATTTTTTTCTGAGCCATTGATAGCGCCGCCGACCGCGCTTAGAAAAAACTTCAAGCATCACGCACACTACGACCAAGCCCAACAACAGTAGTGATTGCCCATCGACTTTCAAATTAAATAACCAAGACTGAGGGCTTAGCGAGAAATTAAAAAATAGCTGCTCAAGCTTGAGCCCTAACAAGGCGGTGTTTGACTCTGAAAAGATCAATCTACCGGCGACTACAAAAAAAGGAAACAACAGAAAATTAATCACCCTCGCAAAAAACTGATGCGAGAGGCCACGGATGATTGAATATGTGAGTAACCAACCAACCGCATGAAACAACCCCCAAATAAAAAAATTCAGAGATACCCCATGCCAGCCCGCTGACGCTAAGAACACCGTGACAACAGCCACAAATAAGCCGTAACGTCGCTTCAGCGGCTTAAAAAATATTTCTTTTAAAACACTACTCAAACTGACGTGCCACCGCTGCCAATAGTCGATCAAATTGCGAGCTGCGAACGGCGTATTGAAATTTAACGTTGTGCGGACACCGGCCAAACTCAACAAACCAAAAACAAAAAAAGTGATACCACTAAAATTAAAGTATACGTAAAACTCAAACACAATTGAAAAAATCAAAATATCGACTGGCTCAGTTGAGTCTCTCAACACCAAAAATGGAGCCAGTCCCTTTGCCAGCACAGTATAAAAAAAGATACCAAGCGCCATCCATCCCCAATACACTTTTAGCCGTCTCATTTGCAGGCACGCAAGCGGTGCATTGCTCAGCGCGACCGGACCAGAATCCATACGCGCCGGTTGCAAAATATTGAGGAAGAGCGCCCAAAAATCTAGTTTCTTTTGATAAATGTGAAAGGCCAACGCCGCGGTCACAAACGACACTCCTACCCACGGTAGTGAAGCACCCTCACCACCAAAACCTGTCAACACGGCAATTTGCCCGCTAGCGGTCAAAAACGGCGTTATAAAAAAAACACCATAGGCCAAGACCTTACGAGGTAAGTCTGCGGCAGCAACAAAACGATAGAGCAGCCAAACAAACAGGGCAAGCGCAAGCGTGAACAGCGCCGGCAAAGCACGATAGAGATAAACAAAATAAAAAAATGACAAAATGAAGACTAGTAGGCTCAGCCGCCTCGTCTTTAAGTCCAATTCAATATGCATTACGATGCGGCCTTACGATGCTTCAGTCGCTCAAGTTTCAAATGTCAAAACGCAGTGTGAGAGCCTGACTCTCAACCGCACACTAAGTTTAAGTTACAAAACAAGGTGGGATTGATGGTTTGGCTGAAGTTGCAAAAATTAGGTGTATTTTGCATTTCCAAGACAAATCGCTTTTGCAGTGGTAAGCGCATCACCCAATGACAATAAACGAAGGCAATCTATATGACCTCTTTTCTGCAGCCCTTAATCGGCGTCGTAGCACTGACACTGATGGCAATTTTTTTTAGTGAAGATCGTCGCGCAAATAAGCTTCGTCTGATTGTGACAGGGATCGTCATACAATTTTTATTTGCCCTGCTTCTACTTAAAGTCCCTTTAATCAAAGAGGCTGTCGCACTCATCAACCAAGGGGTACTTGCCCTACAAAAGGCCAGCGAAGCGGGTACGTCCTTGGTGTTTGGCTATCTGGGCGGCGCCCCATTGCCTTTCAAAGAAACTCTGCCGGGTGCTGCTTATGTCTTGGCGTTTCAAGCGCTACCGCTGGCCTTATTTATTAGTGCTTTTGCCGCGCTCTTGTATCACTGGCGGATCTTGCCAAAAATCGTCGGTATATTTTCATGGTTGTTGGGTAAAACGTTAAAAATGAATGGCGCCACAAGCTTTGCTGTGTCAGCAAACATTTTTGTTGGCATGGTTGAAGCACCGTTGCTCATACGTCCCTATCTTGTACAGCTGAGTCGCTCTGACCTGTTCGTTGTGATGGCCTCGGGCATGTCTTGTATTGCAGGTACCGTGCTCGTGATCTATGCGAGTGTGCTCAGCAAGATTGTTCCCGATGCCGCAAGTCACCTTCTGATTTCGTCGGTGGTCAGTGCACCTGCGGTCATTATGCTCAGCCGCCTAATGGTCCCGCAAAATCCGGCCACTGCTCAAGCCGCCTTTCAACCTACCTCAGCCTACGGAAGTACGATGGACGCGATCGCGACGGGCACCGGCGACGGGGTTCGACTGGTGATCAACATCGCTGCGATGCTGGTTGTACTGGTGGCACTGGTCGCACTCGCTAATAGTGCACTCGCGCTGTTACCAAACGTCGCAGGCGCTCCGCTCACTCTTCAACGCCTGTTGGGCGTTCCGATGCAGCCAATTGTCTGGATGCTCGGCATCCCTTGGGCTGAGACCGGCGTGGCAGGTCAACTGCTCGGAACCAAAATTGCTTTGAACGAAATGATTGCCTATTTAGATTTGGCCAAGCTACCCGAAGGCGCACTGTCAGCCCGCAGCCAGCTGATCATGACCTATGTTCTGTGCGGGTTTGCAAACTTTGGCAGCCTGGGTATTGTGATTGGCGGCTTAGGTGCCATGGCACCAGCTCGACGCCCAGAGATTATCGCCTTGGGATTACGTTCAATTTTGGTCGGTGCGATGGCAACCTGTATGAGTGCAGCGGTGGTCGCCATCGTTCTCGCTTAATGATCAAAGCGGTCTAAGACGTGCCCCGGCCCTTCTTCAAGGTCGACATAATCTTCACCGTCATGCACCAGGCAGCCATTGACCCAAACACCATGAATACCATGCCCAGAACGAACTTTTCTTGAACCGCCACCGGGTAAATCATTTAAGGTTGCGACCTTCGACATCCCCACCGTTGCCGGGTCAAACAGCAGCATGTCCGCTGGGCTACCCACTAACAAACGTCCGCGATCAGGGATCTTAAAGCGATCAGCGGCCTCACTCGTCAGACGGCGTATGCCCTCTTCTAATGAGAAATGATTCGTCTCGCGAACCCAATGCGACAAGAAATGCAACCCAAACGCGGCGTCGCACATGTAAATCAAATGCGCACCTGCATCCGATAAGGTCACAACCGCTGAAGGGTGCTTAAGCAAAGGCGCCACACCCTCGTCAATATGATTAAAAAACTTACCCGTAAAGTGGGTGTGTAAATTCTCTTTTACTGACAAATCAAAAAACGCATCAAGTGGATCTTTGCCCCATTTTTTACCGAGCGCTTCGATTGTCAGCCCCTCAAGCTCTGCATGCTCAGCCAGCGTTGTTTCGCCGACTTCAAGATATTTCCAATCGCCCAAAAATAAAATACCTGTCTTTGGCTGTTTTAAATTCTCACGCAGGGCGTTTCTAAAAGCTGGATCCATGTAAATAACTTTAATTTCGTCAGCCGACTTGTTTTTAATCGCATCGAAGGCTGAGTGACTGATCAAGGGGTATGGCTCAGCCAGGGTGAAGTCAAAGGAGAGTGGTTGACAACTTGTCAAGATATACACCTCGCTACCACGGGCGCGCATCTCTGCAGCTTTGTTGTAATACGTAAGGGCCAAATCTGGATTTGCCGGGTTGTACATCGACAAAACGGTCGAGATAAACGCAGGGCGACCGCTGTTGATTGACACTTTTTCCATGACTTCGGGCGTGGCACGCGAACCCGTTGCCATCATGAATACGCCTTTGTTGGTCTCACCGAGAACGCCAGTAAGCGCCAATAACTCTTGCTCAGAAGCAATTGTCGAGGGCATCGGCCGACCCGCGTAGCCACTATGATTGGGCGAAAACGACGAAGCAAAACCAATTGACCCAGCAGCCATTGCTTCGCGAACCAACTGACACATCGCTTCAAGCTCTTGGGGCGAAGGCTCGGCTTTTTCTGAGCCCGCCTCGCCCATCACGGCGGTGCGCACCACCGAATGCCCAACAAAAACAGCGGTGTTCAGATATGGCTTTGTCGCACGCAACTGATCCATATATTCTTTGAACGTCTCAAAGCCCCAATTGACTCCGGTCAATAATGAAGTCAAATCCATGCCTTCGACTACAGATAAATTTTTCATCATGGTCTCGCGCTGCGGCGCGGGGCATGGCGCAATCCCAAAACCGCAGTTACCCATGACAACTGTGGTGACACCGAGCGCGGGCGAAGGAGACATCGTGCGATCCCAAGTCACCTGCGCATCGAAATGGGTATGCAAATCAACAATGCCAGGCATCAAGGATAAGCCCTTGGCATCGATCTCTTGTGTGGCCTGACCACTTACCTGGCCAATCTCTGCAACGAGCCCTTGTTTAACAGCAACGTCAGCGCGTACGCCAGGGTGCCCCAAGCCATCAAATACCTGCGCATTACGAATAATTAAATCGAACATGTTGTCTCCGTTTTTATTTTTAGTGCTTTTTTCAGGCGAGAGGTTGCTCGCTCCATACCTTCACATCGTCCAATTTTAAGCCAAAGCGCCTTCTTGACCGTCAGGCAAAGGGGGATTAGCTGCGCTATGCGTGAAAAATTCGCCCCCCATACCGCAATCAAACGATGCCTGTGGCCTTGAGCGCAGCAATCTGTTCTGCATTTTTATGCAATACCGTACTCAAAATTTCATCAGTATGCTGGCCTAGCGCTGGCGGAGGAATCTCATGCTTAATTGGTGTGCCCGAGAACTTCATCGGGCTCCCAACCAAAGGTACAGTGCCTGCCACCGCATGCGGCAATTCAATTTTCATGCCACGTGCCAGTACCTGGGGCTCTTCAAACACTTGTGCAACCGTGTTAATCGGACCATTCGCAACGCCCGCCTCATCCAATAATTTGACCCATTCACGCGTGGTGTGCTTTAAAAAAATCTCATCAAGAATCGCAGTGATCTCAACGCGATTCTTGACGCGCTCGCCATTGGTCGCGTAACGCGGATCTTGCGCGAGATGGGTACATTGAGCAATTTCGCAAAACTTCTTGAATAAATTGTCATTGCCACAAGCCAAGATCAAGGCACCGTCAGAGGTTTTGAAGGTTTGATAAGGGACTATGTTGGGGTGCGCATTACCAATCGATTTTGGCGACTCGCCAGTTGCAAAATAATTCATTGCCTGATTCGCCAAAAACGCCACACACGAATCCAGCAATGAAACGTCGATCCATTGCCCCTGACCTGTGACGGCGCGATTTGCAATCGCCGCACACACCGCAATTGAAGCGTACATCCCAGTCGTCAAATCAATGATCGGAACACCCACGCGCTGCGGGCCGCCTCCGGGCATGTCATCGCGCTCACCCGTGATGCTCATTAAGCCGCCCATACCCTGAGCCATAAAGTCGTAGCCAGGTCGATCTTTCTCAGGACCAGTTTGGCCAAAACCCGTCACCGAACAGTAGATAATTGCCGGGTTGATCGCTTTGATATCTTCGTAACCTAAACCATAGCGCGCCAGGTCACCGACCTTGTAGTTTTCAAAAATGACGTCTACATTTTTTGCTAACTCGCGCACCAACTGCTGCCCTTCGGGCTTAGACAAATCAATCGTGATTGATTTCTTTCCGCGATTAGCCGCGCAAAAGTAGGCTGACTCGCGAGTCACGTTGCCATCTTGATCTTTTAAGAACGGCGGCGCGAAGGCACGCGAATCATCGCCCTTGACGGGGCGCTCAACCTTAATCACCTCTGCGCCCAAATCCGCTAAGTTTTGTGCTGCCCAAGGGGCCGCCAAGACGCGCGAAAGGTCAAGAACTTTGATGTGCGAGAGAGGGCCAGACATAAGAAAGATTCCAATTTTGTAGCAAAAGTCGTATTGTAGAGGCTCAAACAGAAGCTCGGGAAAACTCGGGCCAGGAGACCTTCTTGAAACGCTTACTTGCCGCCTTATTATTCGCCCCCTGCTTAGCACTCGCTCAGGCCTATCCGACCAAAGCGGTCAGAATCGTCGTGCCTTTCCCACCGGGCGGGGGCACCGACGTTGTCGCCCGAATATTGGGTCAAAAACTGACAGAGACTTGGGGGCAACAAGCCATTATTGAGAACAAAGCTGGGGCGAGTGGCAGCGTGGGATCAGACCTTGTCGCAAAGTCGGCCGCTGACGGCTATACCTTACTTTTGCAAGGCACACAGCACGCCATCAACTTGAGCCTGTACAAGAAGTTACCCTACGACACCTTGAAAGACTTTGCCCCGGTCGCTTATCTTGCGATCGCACCCTTTTTGCTAATTGTAAATTCAGCCGTGCCCGTTAACTCTGTTACAGAACTGATTGCCTATATCAAGACTCAACCCAATGGCCTCGATTATGGTTCGAGTGGACCCGGCGGCGGTGCGCATTTAGCCGGCGAAATTTTTAAAACGATGGCGGGCGTACAACTGCGTCACATACCCTACAAAGGTGGGTCGATCGCACTCACCGATTTGCTAGGCGGTCAGATCCCGATGCTTTTTGATCCGATCCCTACGTCTCTTAAGCACGCAACCGGCGGTCGCATCAAGGTGCTCGCGATTTCAAGCGGCGAACGCGTCGCAGCAGCCCCAAATGTGCCGACGATCTCTGAGTCTGGTTTGCCAGGCTTTGATGTGGTGTCTTGGTTTGGCCTGTACGCACCGAGCGCAACCCCGTCCACCATCGTTAATCAGGTCAACGCCGATGTGAATCGTGCGCTCGCACTGCCGGATGTTCAAGAAAAATTCAAAGAAATGGGGTTTAGTACCAAACTGATGACCGCCTCTGAGTTCGACACCCATCTGCGTACCGAGGTCGTGAAATTTGCGAAAGCGATTCAGGACTCGGGCGCCAAAATTGATGATTAAGATTGTGACACTCAAACCTTCAGGGGCCGACCATCAGGCTGTAAAACTTACACACGACCAACTTTACTGAGTGACACACCTCGCAAAAAGTCAGCATTTGCGAGGCATTATTTCTAAGATCGCATAAATATGAGGATTTGAGAGACGGGTCGATCGAGAGGCATTTTATACTTCTGGTCGTTGGGTGCATGCTTGCACTTTCATTCGGCGTTGAAATCAAAATGTTTGTTGATCAATTTTTGAAGACACACCAACTGAATGTTTCGCGCTTTAAACATGCGGCGGCAAACACTTGCGCAGAATTTAAAGCCTTGGTGCCCTCTTTGGGCGGCACTCGCAACAAAAACCTATTTTTACAAGACAAAAAAGGCCGTCGCCATTTTTTGGTTGTGACGCAACCCGAGCACAATGTTGATCTGGTTCAGCTGAGTGAAAACCTAGAAACAAAAAAGCTCGGTTTCGCCTCTGCCGAGAGGTTAAAACAGTTTTTGGGGGTAGAACCGGGCGCGGTCAGCGTTTTGGCACTGATGCGCGATCTTGAGGCAAAAGTCGAATTGATTATTGATCGACATATTTGGCAAGCCAGTTCAATCCAAGCCCATCCTTTAGTGAACACAGAAACCCTCATTATTGAGAACCAAGAGTTGCAGCGTTTTCTGAAGATCACTGGGCACACTCCAAAAATAATGAACGTGCCAACGATTGAGCCTACTTTTTTGGCAAACGCCCCAGCATAAAAAACTCATCATTCGGGCGCATTGACGTCACATTGGCCATACGGTTAGACATCCCAAAAAAACCGGTGATCGCAGTGATATCCCAAATATCTTCGTCGTCAAAGCCGTGCGCTTTTAAATTAGCATAATCCTGATCACCCACCGACTGTGAGTCAAGGCATACCTTCACTGCAAAATCGAGCATCGCCCTTTGCCTGGGTGTAATGTCGGCCTTGTGATGATTGATCGCGACCTGATCGGCCACCAGGGGATTTTTTGCATAAATACGCAAAATTGCACCGTGGGCCATGACGCAATACAAACAATTGTTCTTGGCGCTTGTCGTTGTCACAATCATTTCGCGATCGGCCTTTGTGAGGCTGCCCGTGTCCTTGACCATCAAGGCATCGTGATAAGCAAAAAAGGCGCGAAATTCATCGGGTCTGCGCGACAACACCAAAAATACATTTGGCACAAAACCAGATTTCTCTTGCACCGCAAGGATTTTTTCTCGGATGTCAGTTGGCAGATCTGCAAGCGCTGGGATCGCAAAACGCGAAATAGGGTGAGCCTGCGACTCAGCAGCAGTAGTACTTTGCAAAACGGTCGTCATAGAGTGTCCAATATAAAAAATTAACGTACTTAAGCTCTTGCAGTAGGTCGAGCTACCATCGCGTTGTAATACCGCGTCAATTCTTTAAGCTCTGGAGGGATTCTTGCTCCGGTCGCTTTACCCACCAAAAATCCGCACTGAGCAACGATGTCAGCGATCGTGTAGTGATCGGACGCGATAAATTCTTTACCAACAAGTTCCTTATCTAGCCACTCAAACGACTCGAGCGCACGCGCATGATAAAACTCGCCACAGACTGGCTCTTGGGGAACACGACCAATCCAATACTGTCCCGTGTGCCTAAAGTTTGTCAGGATCGGCAACACAATTTCAAACTCAATTCGACGTGTCCACATTTCGATCTGCGCTTGCTCGAGCGCCGTGCGGCCAAAAAGTGGTTTCTCTGGGTGCAAGGCCTCGAGGTAACGGCAAATCGCAAGGGACTCGGTTAAAAATGTTCCGTCATCGAGTTCAAGCACCGGCATTTTGCCTAATGAGTTTTTGGCTAAAAACTCAGGCTGCAGGTTTTCGCGATTGAGGCCGTCAACTTGCCGGGTAGGAATCGTCAGGCCTTTTTCAGCCAAAAATATTCTCACTCGCCTGGGGTTCATTGCACTGGTCATGTCGTAGAGCAGCATGGGTTATCCCTTAGAGAAAACGTGTCATTAATTCTAGTGTAATTGGGCAAGAGTGTCTCAGGCGTATTAAGATCAAACTTCGAAGTAATGAGGCGTTTTTTGAATCAATACCCACAGAAGGTACCTTATGTCATTCAATTTTTTTCGGCACTGTGCCTTGCTCGCTTGTAGCGCTGCCGCCTTTGTAACAAACGCGCCTGCCACGGCTCAAACTTGGCCCACGAAACCAGTGCGCATTGTTTTGCAATTTCCACCGGGCGGCTCAACCGACGTCGTGGCACGCATTCTGGCTCAGACGATGACCGTAGCGCTGGGGCAACCAGTCGTAGTCGAAAACAAGCCGGGGGCAGATGGCGCGATTGCGGCTGAATACGTTTTACGTTCTGAGCCCGATGGGCACACCTATTTTTTGGCCTCAAACACGCCAATGATGCAAGTGCCTTTACTCAAAAAAAATCCACCTTACGATCCGATCAAAAACTTCACGCCGGTTTCACTGGTGGGCCGCTACATCTATGTTCTGGTCTCTAGCCCAGCCATTCCTGCTAACACCGCTTTAGAACTGATTGCCTATGGTCGCAACAATCCGGGCAAACTCAACTACGGCAGCTATAGCGGCGTGACACAACTTATGCACACCAAGCTCAAAGACGACGCCAAAATGGATTTAAACCTGATTCCCTACAAAGGCGAAGGCCCCACGATCAACGATATTCTGGGCGGACACGTGCAGTTAACGTTTGCAACACCAGCCAGCACTCAAGGCCATGTCAAAGAAGGCAAACTCAAGGCGTTGGCAATTTTATTACCCAAACGCTCACCCCTGATGCCCGAGATCCCCACTGCCGCCGAGGCCGGTTTACCCCCTCTTGGTGCAGATACTTGGGCTGCCTTATTTGGCCCCGCCAACATGTCACCTGCCATCACAACGCGCATGAGCGAAGCGCTTAACGCAGCGATCGCAAACCCTGAAGCACGTGAAAAAATTGCGCGACAAGGTTTTGATTTGGGTGGCTCGACCCCTGCAGAGCTCGCCGACTTCATGCAGATACAGTTAAAGGGTTGGGCGAAGGCTTTCGCTGATTCTGGATTGAAACCTGAATAATCAAGCGGAACAAATTTAGTGCGGCGAGGTGCGAAGTGCACCGCAGGGAAACGGTATTTTCAAAATTTAAACTTGCTTGCGAGGGCGTCTTTTTTATGCAACGGTTTTTTATTTTTCGCGTCTTTGCAACCATCGCGCTTAGCCTCGCCTGCGTGTGCGTCAATGCGCAAGCCTGGCCAACAAAAAACATTCGTATTGTGCTGCAGTTTTCGCCAGGGGGCGCGACTGACGTCGTGGCAAGAATTTTGGCTCAACACCTCACGACCTCGCTCGGCCAAACAGTGATTGTCGAAAATAAGCCCGGTGCAGACGGACAGATTGCAGCCGAATTTGTGATGCGCGCCGAGCCTGATGGCCATACGTTTTTTATGGCTTCAAATACGCCCATGATGCAGGTGCCGTTACTCAAAAAGAACCCGCCTTACGACCCACTCACAAGTTTTACCCCTGTGACCTTGGTTGGCCATTATATTTACGTGATGGTCGCAAACTCGAAGCTGCCTTTCAAAACATTTTCTGAGTTAGTTGCTTACGGCAAGGCCAATCCTGGCAAGCTCAACTTCGGCAGCCACAGCGGTGTGACGCAATTGATGTTTAGCCGTATGTCTAAACAACACGATCTGCAAATGAACTTAATTCCATACAAGGGAGAGGCCCCAAACGTGAATGACTTGCTAGGTGGACATGTGCAGTTCACCCTAGTCTCGACAATCAGTACCATGCAACACATTCATGACGGCAAACTCACTCCAATCGCAATGATGCTCGATAAGCGTCTTTCACTTTTACCTGAGGTGCCTACGTTTGCTGAGGCGGGGCTGCCATCCTTGGGAGCCGAAAGTTGGGCCGCACTCTTTGGCCCTGCCAAGCTCGCGCCAGAAATTGCAACGCGAATGAGCCAGGCAATTCGTGCTGCCATCGCAGACCCCGAGGTACGCGCACGCATTGAACGACAAGGGTTTGACCTTGCAGGCACAACGCCTGCTGAACTTGGCGCTTATATGGTGACGCAACTCAAAGACTGGAAACAGGCCTTTAACGACGTGGGATTAAAGCCCGAGTAAGCGATCAAACCGTGTAGGTCGCGCCACCGTCAACCGGGATAAGCGCGCCGGTCACATGCCTTGACTGATCCGAGAGCAACCAAAGCGTTGCCTCAGCGACATCTTCAGGGGTGCCGGGTCGGTTAAACGTCTGCGCGCTTCGATCCGACATCGAACCGGTTGATTTCATCATCTGATCGAGGCGGTCTGAAGCAATCGGGCCCGGGGCAACGGTGTTGACTCGAATACCAAAGGGTAAGAAGGCATCGGCAACCCCCTTATCTAGCAAATTCACCGCTGCGTTTGCACAGCCGCCGGGCAGATGCGTCGCAGTCGGTTGTTTACCGCCACGACCCGACATGTTCACGATCACGCCTTGTTTACGTTCAGACATCGCGGGCAAAACGGCACGCATCGTGCGCACGTAGCCGATCAGCTTCGAATTCAAGACGTCCATCCAAACATCGTCATCCAAGCTCATCAGCGGGCCAAAATCCGAGATTGAGGTTGAGTTCACCAGCCCATCAATTTGGCCATGTTGCGCCAGAATCGTTTGCGCGGCCTCGTCAACATTTTTACGACTCTTGATATCCACTGGCAAGGTTTGTGCCCGCCCTCCCGTCTCAATAATTTCTGCTGTTAACGCCTGGAGCTTGTCAACCGAACGGGCCGACACCACCACAACGGCGCCCTCACCCGCAACGCGTCGGGCGATTGCAGCGCCAATCGCTCCAGAGGCCCCAACTACCCAGATCACTCGATTTTCTAATAGTTTTGCCATGATTTGCCCCTAGTTGTTATATCGATCATCGTGCAATAATAAGGCAAAAAAAACCAACACCGTTCACACACTCGGCCCACTCGGAGACTTGCACAATGACTATGATCGGCACCGTAACTGAGGCATTCAACAACCGCCGCGAGCGGCAAATTCGTTCGGCACCAGGTGTGGCCGGTGGTCATATTTTTAGAAGCGACTTAATCCCTGAAACAGGCGATGCTGAATCCGACACGCCAAACTGCAAACTGATCGAGCAACAGCCACACGGTGTGTTGCAATCTCACTTTCATGTCGTCGACCAGTTTCAGATTATGGTGGCGGGTGACGGCCTATTAGGCAAACATCAGGTCGCGCCGTATACCGTACATTTTGCCGCCAAACATACCGGCTACGGCCCGATTACTGCGGGCGAGCAAGGCTTGCATTACATGGTTTTTAGGCTTGGCAAAGACGCAGGAGCGGGATATTTGCCAGAACAGCGCGGCGACATGAAAGATCTGCCGCGTCGCCATGTGATGGGCGCGCCTGTCGGTTGTTTAAACGAGACTCAGCGCGCTGCCTTAGAAAGTACAGTCGAACACAAAGCCATAGCCATACAAGCAGATGGTTTGTGTGCAACGATATACCAAGCGCCTGCTCAGCAACCTATCGTGGCGCCTGAACCAATTTCTGGACGCGGACAGTTTATTTATATCGCGGCAGGGTCTGCAGTCAAGGATGACCAAACGCACGAAGCGGGCACGGCGATTTTTATCGCGTCAACCGAGCCACAAGCCACTCTGACAACTGGGCCCTTAGGTGCCGAGATTTTAGTCATGCAGTTTCCTAAAACAAGTAGCTAAGCGGTACTTCGGCCAAGGCGCCACCGCCCCTCTACAACGTTACCTAGCCATGCGCGCGCGGCTGAACAACATCTAGCCTGTAGTCCAGGACGAGCCGCGCCCAAGAACAGAAACTGCGGAGCACGTTACTGTGACAGTTGTAAATTAAATTGCTTGGCCACGCGTTGCCATTTTTCAAGTTCAGACCGCCTAAACACATCAAGTTCTTCAGGCGTTGAGGCAATAATTTCGCCGTTAAACTCACTGATGCGTGCGATCACAGTCGGCTGTTTTAAGGCACTCACAAAAGCCTGATTCAAACGTTGAATGATCGCGGCTGGGGTTCCAGCGGGTGCATACACTGCGTTCCACTCATAACTTGCATAGCCAGGCACGCCTTCTTCGGCAATCGTTGGAATCTCAGGAAAGGCTGCTGTACGCTTATCGCTTCCGACAGCGATCACTCGCAGTTTGCCGGCACGCACATGTGGCAGCGAGACCCCGATCGTTGAAAACATCATGGTGACCTGACCAGACAAGACATCCATGACGCCTGCCGACCCACCTTTGTAATGCACTGCTTCAAGATGGGTGCCAGTCAAGGCATTGAAAAGTACGCCAGCTAAATGTTGCGCACCACCGGGGCCCGACGACGCGTAATACAGCAGAGGATCTTTTTGTTTGCCCAGTCTAATAAGATCTGCGACTGATTTGATCTCGTTATCCGCGCGCACAACCAAAATATTAGGTACCCGTTGCACATACACAATCGGTGCAAAATCTTTCAGCGTGTCGAAAAGCATCTTGGGCTGTACCGCAGGATTTTGCGCATGATTCGCTGCATCAAGCATCAGCGTGTAACCGTCTGGGGCGGCTTTAGCAACACTGGCACCTCCGATCATTCCGCCGGCGCCTCCACGATTTTCAACCACGATATTCTGACCCAACTCTTTGGCGACCTCAGGGGCTAACAGACGAGCGACTAGATCTGCCGTGCCGCCCGGGGGATAGGTTACGACCAACGTAACCGGGCGCTCGGGGTATGCAGCGCATGCAGGGCTGAGTGCCGCCCCAAACCAAAGCAGGGCAACAGCTAGCAGAAATTTATTCAAGATATTTTTATTGGGCATCACGATCTCCGCAGTTCAACGACTCATCGGCCAGCGTCCCAGCTGCAGGCTTCGCTCATATTTTCGTACGCAAGCTTACTATGGAACCCGACTTGCGTACCTGCGTTGCGTTCAGTCGTTAAAAAACTGAGACAGGGTACGCTTAGGCTATTATTCTTGAAGCTATCTTTCCCGCCCCGCCAGGCGAGGTTTGACGCGCAAATCGATCAACCCATCTTTCACCGTTTTTTGGCCGTAAAAGAGGCATATGACAGGCACTACGACAGAGGCTGTGGGGCTCACTCAACTACAAGCGCGCCTTGAACAAGACCTGGCTTGGCTTGAATTGCCGGCCAAGCGTTGGGTCGTGGCGCGTGAGATTGAAGGCGTAACGGTCCTTGAAGTCGCAGTGATTGGTGGAGGCATGGCGGGCATGGCCGCCGCTGCGTCGTTGACACTAACCGGTATTCAGGCGGTCATTTTTGATCGGGCGCCCGTCGGGCAAGAAGGCCCATGGGTGACCACTGCCCGCATGCAGACCCTGCGCTCGCCCAAGCAACTCACCGGTCCAGCGCTTGGCCTACCGGCTTTGACCTTTCGTGCTTGGTTCGAGGCGCAGTTCGGATTACAAGCCTGGATTGAACTCGACAAAATTCCACGTACGCAGTGGATGGACTATCTACGCTGGTATCGACAAGCGCTAAAGCTTGAACTGCGCAACGACCACCACGTTACGAACATCGAGCCGCGCACGGATGGCTTAGTGCGCTTAGAGGTCGACACCCCCAGCGGCAAACAAACGATTTACGCACGCCGCGTTGTGCTCGCGACTGGACGCGATGGCTTGGGGGGCGCTTACGTCCCTGAGATTGCAACGACCATTCCACATGAGGCTTGGGCACACTCTTCAGACTTCCTTGATTACGCGACCCTGGCCGGCAAACGCGTTGGCGTAGTGGGTGCAGGCGCCTCTGCCATGGACAGCGCAGCGACTGCTCTTGAAGCAGGCGCAAAGAGCGTTGACCTTCTCATTCGTCGTACAGATTTGCCCCGTATTAACAAAGGCAAAGGTGCTGGCAATGCAGGGATGGTGATCGGCTTTGTCGATTTGCCCGAGCACTGGAAATGGCGAATACGCCATTACCTCGGGGTCGAACAAGTTCCGGCCCCAAGGGGTAGCACCTTGCGGGTATCCAAGCATCCGAATGCTTACTTTAACTTTGGCTGTTCGCTTGAGTCGGTCTCAGTAAACGGTAACGTTTTAAGCGTGAACACGCCCCAGGGTACCTTTGAGCTAGACTTTTTAATTTTCTCGACAGGTTTCAAAATCGACTGGTGGGCACGCCCTGAATACGCCAACATCGCCCCCCACGTATTGAACTGGAAGCAACGCCTAGCAGAAGTGAACGAACCCGCGAGTCAAGAAATGCTCGACTCGCCTGATCTGGGCAGCGCCTTTGAGTTTAAAGAAGTCAGGCCTGGCGCCTGCCCCGGGCTCTCAAGTATTCATTGCTTTTGCTACCCAGCTGCTTTATCTCACGGAACGGTTTCTGGTGATATCCCCGCCATTAGCGAAGGTGCCAAGCGGCTTTCTGCTGGCATCGCAAGTTTGTTTTATCGTGAAGATATTGCAGAGCATTTTCATCGGATGGAGCTTTATGATGATGCTGAGTTGCTGGGCGATGAGTGGACGCCGGCAATCAGGCGAGCTACGCACCGCTAAACGAAACAACAACAACAACAACAACAACAAGACAACACACAGACAACTCAGACATGATTCTTATGACAAACTATCTACCCTCTGACACAATCGATCGTCTTATCAAACTCACACCCGAGTTGAGTACGTTTACTGTGCGCCATCAACGCGATAAAGTTGTTGCCGCAACACAAAAAAGCGAAGAAGGCCTGTTCGACCCCACTCTACCCGGCCTGACACTTGTCGAGCGTCTGCTCGTTGCCTTACTCGCGTGCACACTCACTCCTTCTGAGTTGTGCGCTGCTGAATACCACCAACGACTCGTGCACCTAAAGGTTGAGCAAAATCTGCTTGACCTCGTTAAACGCGGCGAAATCGAGCAAGTCACCGACGCCCGCTTGCGTGCCATGCTCACCTTTAGCCGTACCCTGATTACAGATCCAGTCAACGCTGATCAAGCTGCACTAAAAGCCTTGCCACAGGCCGGGCTTTCAACACCCGAAGTCGTGACCTTGGCTCAACTGATCGCCTTTGTCTCTTATCAGGTCAGGGTTGTCGCAGGGCTAAACGCTATGAAACTGCTGGAGCAACAAGCATGAGCGAGCGCATTGAAATTAAAGGCTTCACCAACGCAACCCTCGGTTGGAAGGCTTGGCTTGACGTTGTGAGCCTCGACGCAGCCACGCCCGAGCAAATTGCCGTGCTAGAAGAAAGTCACCCTCAGGCCAAGGTCTCTGACTATTATCTTTTTTTAGTGCACCAACCTGAAATACTCAAGCAGCGCTCGGTGGCATTCAATGCCATCATGTACGCACCGGGTGGTATGCCACGCGCAGAGCGCGAACTCGGCGCTACAGTTGTGTCGCGTATCAACGGCTGTGTGTACTGCGCGTCTGTCCATGCGCAACGCTTTGAACAACTGGCTAAACGCACTGACGCTGTGATCGAGGTGTTCACCGATCCACAGACGGCCGGCACCTCTGAACGCGAGCGTGCGATCGTTCAGTTTTCGATTGAACTGACCAGTCATCCAGAGCGCGTTTCGCCGGCCAGCATTCAAGCGTTAAAAAACGTCGGCCTCACCGAGCTTGAAATTTTAGATTTAATGCATTCAGTGGCCATTTTTGCCTGGGCGAACCGACTGATGTTGAATCTTGGTGAGCCTATTTTTGCTTGAGGTAGCGTGATGCAGTGCCGCGATTCGTTCAGTTTGGATAAGATAATTAAATAAGACGGCCTGCGCGGCAGTGACTTTGACAAAATTTTGCTGAAATCCCCCTGCGCCAAGGGTGCAGGATCTCAATGAGCAACGTGCACTATTTTCAACATGAGGCTAATGATGCGTGTAAGCACCAAACTTCTGAGCTCGGGTATTGCGCTTCTGTTGAGCCTGCCGTTTTCTGGGTATGCCAACACTTGGCCGTCTGCCGACAAAGCCATTCAGATTACTGTGCCAGCACCGGGCGGCGGTGGCACGGGCGATACGATCGCCCGCATGCTAGCCGAGCAACTCGCTGTTCGCTTAAAAACAAGTGTCATCATCGAAAACAAGCCAGGTGCCAATGGCAACATTGGGGCGACGGCCGCAGCTAAATATCCACCTGACGGGTATCGGTTTCTTTTCTCGTGGGCAGGCACACTAGCAGTCAACAAAAGCCTTTACGCCAGCATCAACTACGATCCCCAAAAAGATTTTGATCCCATTGCCCTGATCTGCGACGTACCCAATATTTTGGTGGTGAATAACGACCAACCCATTAAAAGTATCCAAGAATTCATCGCCTATGCCAAAACGAATCCAGGGAAATTGAACTTCGGTTCGACCGGTATCGGCAGCTCAATGCACCTGGCTGGTGAATTATTTATGCGCGAGACCACAACCAAAATGGTGCATGTGCCTTACAACGCGCCCGGCACTGCCACCACCAATTTAATTGCCAACGAGATTCAAACCATGTTTCAGTTGGTGCCAGGCATTGCCGGGCAAGTGAAAGCCAACAAAGTGCGTGCACTCGCAATCATGTCACCGACACGCTCGCCTGCTCTGCCAGAGGTGCCAACTACTGCAGAGTTAGGCTTTCCAAAGTTAATGTCATCAACGTGGTTTGCCTTGTTGGCGCCTGTTGGTACCCCCAAGCCAATCATTGAACGCATGAATACCGAGGTCAATCAAATTTTGGTCGACTCTACGTTTAAACAGAAACTCGCCGACATCGGCGCTACCCCCATGGGCGGTGCGCCCGCCGAGCTTGCCAGTCACCTCGCTGCCGAGCTTGAAAAATGGAGTGTTGTCATTCAGGCTGCAGGCATTAAAAACCAGTAACTAAACACTCTGCAGATCAAACAAACGACCATAACCTTTGGCGTGATCTTTGATGTCGTACTGACGCAAGCCAAACCACACCATCGCTTGATTACTTGTGATCACTGGCCGATCAAGTAAGGCTTCGATCCGTTCGATAGCCTCGGCCGAACGAACAGCCGTGCAACTAATGAAATAAGCATCGGCTTGCGGATCTTGAAGCTTGAGGGCTTGGTCGACCCACACTTGCTCGGGCAACTTTCCCATTTCGGCGTTGGTATTGACCCCCAAACCCACTTGGGCAATGACCTCAAATCCGTGATGCTTCAAAAAGGCGCACTCACGTGCATTGACCTCTTCAATGTAAGGTGTCAGCAATACAATTTTTTTTGCTTGTAAAGCTCGCAAGGCTGCAACAATCGCCTCAGAAGTTGAAAAAGCAGGCAAACCACTTGCCTGCTCAATGCGCTGTTGAATCTCTTGCCCCATCTGCGCGCTGAACGTGCTGACTGCGGTGCAATGAAACACCACCACCCCCACCTGCGCATCAGCTAAAAGCTTGGCACCCGTCTCAACGTGGCGACTCATCTCAATCAGCTCAGCCTCAGAACTACCTCGTAATTCGAGCCGAGTGATATACGCAACAACACCTGCCGGCAGCATGGCATGTATCTGCGGCTCGGCAATGACGTTACCCGAAGGCACCATCACGCCTAAGCGCAGGCGTTCGCCATAATCAATGACTGGCATATTCGTCACGCAACAACTGCGCCGCCTCAACCATCGCTTTTAACTTACCGTCCGCAACCTCTCGAGGCAAGTATTTCATGCCGCAATCGGGAGCCAAGATGACTTGCTCGGGCTTGATGTGTTTTAAAGCCTTGCGGATACGCGCAGCCACCACCTCAGGCGTTTCAATCGCCATATCACTTAAATCCAAACATCCCACCATGATCTGCTTATTGCCTAACGACTCGAGCACACGACAGTCAAGATTAGATTGCGCCGTTTCGATTGAAATTTGGTGACAAGAGCATTGTGCGAGTTCAGGCAAAAAATCATAGCCAGACGGACGGGCGTGAATCACCGCTGCGTAGCCAAAGCAGATATGCACGGCAGTCTGCCCCGTGACACCCTCTAAGGCTCGGTTCAACGCTTTAATGCCGTATTGACGCGCTTTTTCTGGGCGGGCCTGCATGTAGGGCTCGTCAATCTGCACGATGTCCGCACCGTGCGCGAACAAGTCTTTAATCTCTTCATTCAACGCGGCTGCATAGTCCATCGCGGCCTCTTCTTCAGAAGCGTAGAAATCGTTTTGCGCCTGTTGCAACATCGTAAAAGCGCCCGGAACCGTAATTTTGACCTTGCGGGTAGTGTGTGCCTTTAAAAACAGCAGGTCTTCAACTTCAATAGCACGGGCACGCTTGATCTTCCCAACAATTCTGGGTACTGGGTTAGGGTGCCCAGAGCGGTCAAGTGCCGTGCCTGGATGATCAATGTCAATCCCTTCAAGCGCCGTGGCGATACGATTTGAGTAGCTTTCGCGCCGGATTTCACCGTCAGTAATGATGTCCAAACCCGCCTGCTCTTGACCTCTGATCGCGATCAAGGTGGCATCCTCCATGGCCTGCTGCAGATAGGGCTCAGCGACGCGCCACAGCTCTTTTGCACGCACTCGGGGAGGAAATCGCCCCGCCAATTTCTCGCGATCGATCAACCAGTCTGGCTGTGGATAGCTACCAACGATTGTGGTGGGAAACAACATAAAAGCCTCCGAGTGAAGTGTTTTGAAGATCAGTAAGACCTACCTGACATTTGTCGCTATCTTGCGAAGAAGCAACGTTACCTGAAATAGAAAAACAAAGGGATTTTTTTGCCCTGTGACAGGTTCAGACTGAAAAACTCGAACGCTTAAAAGCAACAAAAAGAAAACAGTGTTACCATTTTATTTTGTTGCGAATCATTCGCATTTGCATTTAGAAAAAAGTCTGCTTTACAGGACTCAGTCCGCCCTGCTCATCAAGTTAAGTTAAAGGTTCGCAATGTTGCAACGTTATTCTTTGGTTTTTACCCGCCTTGCCTCTTTACTGGCGCCTCGCCGTTTCGCGGCCACCGCAGCAGCCCGAGGGTTTGCTGCATCAACCGTCATGACCAAAGCTCGCTCAATTCGCTCAGTTCGATCGGTTGTCTTCACAGTATTGGCGCTTGTACTTTGCTCAGGTGTGCAGGCGCAAACGCAAGCCATTAACTTGTACACCACGCGCGAGCCAGGTCTCATGCAACCGCTACTTGAGGCCTTCACCACGCAAACGGGCATAAAAGTCGCCACCGTCTTTTTAAAAGATGGGCTGCTCGAGCGCGTCAAGGCTGAAGGCGTCAATTCACCCGCCGATGTCTTAATGGTGGTTGACATCGGCAACCTGTTGGATCTGTCTGAAGCCAACCTTTTTCAAGCAATCAACTCCAGTGAATTAAACGCAATCATCCCTGCCCCACTGCGTAGCAGTGATGGCACTTGGTTTACGTTTTCACTACGTGATCGCGTTCTTTATGCCGACAAGGGTCTTAAGCTTGAGTCGTTTCAATACGAAGATTTAGCCAACCCGGTCTACAAAGGTAAAGTCTGCATTCGCTCAGGGCAACACCCTTACAACAATGCCCTGATTGCCTCGATGATTGCCCATCGTGGCGTGGCTGAAACTGAACAGTGGTTGCGAGGCGTCAAAGCCAACCTTGCGCGTAAAGCGGCGGGGGGTGACCGCGATGTCGCACGGGATATTTTGGGCGGCATCTGCGATCTCGGCTTAGCAAATGCCTATTACGCGGGCCAAATGAAAACGGCTGCAGCCGGCACCGAAGCCCGTAAATGGGGCGACGCCATTCAAGTCATTCGCCCGACCTTCGCGCAAACCGGCGGTACGTTTGTCAATATCTCGGGTGCTGGGGTTGCCGCACACGCACCAAACAAGGCTGGCGCGATCGCGTTTTTAGAGTACTTAAGCTCTGAGCCAGCACAAAACCTTTACGCGCGTGTCAATTTTGAATACCCCGTGCGACCAGGGGTTGCGCTTGACCCGACCGTTGCGAGTTTTGGCTTACTCAAGGCTGATCTCACACCACTCACCGAGATTGCAAAGCATCGCAAAGAGGCAAGCTTGCTAGTAGATCGTATTGGGTTTGACCGGTAACTTGGCGCCGCGATGCCACTGACCATATCTAGTAACCGCTGGCTCGCGACTGGCGTTGGGCCCACCGCAATGGCCTGCGTCATTGCAGCCTTGGTGCTGACGCCCATCGCGTCTTTAATCGTCTCTGCCCTTAGTGCAAACGACACGCAGTGGGCACACTTATCGCGCTATGTCATACCCGACGCAGCGCTCACCACGCTACTCTTGTTGCTGGGTGTTGGTGTGGTGGTGGCGATGCTCGGCACGGGCGCAGCGTGGCTCGTAACGGCCTTTAAGTTTCCGGGTCGCAAGGTCTTGGTTTGGGCGCTTTTGTTACCGCTTGCTGTACCCACCTACGTCGTCGCCTACTCTTATCTTGATCTGTTGCATCCTATTGGGCCAATCCAAAGCATGATCCGAACAGCGCTTGGCTATAGCTCGCCGCGCGAATTTAGGCTGCCAGACATTCGCTCAATGTTCGGGGCCATTCTGATTTTAGGCAGTGTGTTGTACCCCTACGTGTACCTCAGCGCGCGCCACATGTTTTTGACACAACCTGCCAACTTAATCGAGGCGGCACGCGGCCTAGGACACGGCCCGTTTAGTCTATTTTTTCGGGTAGCCCTACCCATGGCACGGCCCGCAATTGTTCTCGGTACAACCCTCGCTTTACTCGAAACACTCAACGATGTTGGCGCTTCAGAATTTTTAGGTTTGCAAACACTCACCGTGACGATTTACACGACCTGGCTCACGCGTTCGGATTTGGCAGGTGCTGCACACATTGCCTTAATCATGTTGATCCTAGTCATCAGTTTGATTGCGATTGAGCGCCACGCGCGAAGACAACAGCGCTTTATCAACACCGATCAGTCACGCCCCATGGAGCCCAGGCCGCTGCGGCATGGACAAGGGCTTATCGCCTGTTTATTCTGTTTGCTGCCCGTTCTAGCGGGCTTTGTCGTCCCGGTGACGCATTTAAGCTGGCAGGCCTTTGTGCGTCTGAATCAAACCGGCGCGATCTCCAATACGCTGAAGCAGGCCACCGTCAACACCATTTTTATCGCGCTTGCGGTGACCGCCTGTACCATCTTAAGCGGCCTCGTACTCGCCTGGGCAGCACGCACCTGGAGTACGCGCCGCGGTGCCATCCTTGGCCAACGGCTTGTGCATACAGCGACCGTGGGCTACGCGCTGCCGGGTACTGTACTTGCCATTGGCTTGCTAGTGCCCTTTGCTCTTGCAGACAGCGCGATCAATCAAGTTCGCCAATGGCTCTCGTTCGATTCGCCGGGTTTGTGGCTGCTGGGCACCGCAACTGGGTTAGTGCTGGCCTGTACCTTGCGCCTCTTAGCCGTTGCCTCGGGTTCAATCGAAGCCGGTTTCGCACGGATACCCATCGCACTTGACCAATTGGCACGCTCACTGGGTCAATCCCCCTTCGGAGTCCTGCTGCGTGTTGATCTGCCGTTGTTACGCCCCGCTTTGTACACTTCAGCACTCATCGTCTTTGTCGAGGCCATGAAAGAACTCCCTATCACCTTGCTGTTGCGCCCGTTGAATATAGAAACGCTCGCGACCTGGCTATATGGCGAAGCCGCACGCGGCACTTACGAAGAAGGTGCCCTCGCTGCTTTGCTGATTATTATGGTGAGCGTCTTACCCGTGATGCTCTTAACGCGTACGCAAGCCACCTTAAAAAAATCTCAGCAAAACAATTCAACACCACAGAATCAGTCAGCGCTATGTCAATAAACTGGTCTGAATCCTACATGCTTCACTTTATGGATACGCGTCGTGAATACCCGTCTAAAAATTGATGCAATCAGCTTGAGCTTTACCTCGAAAAAGGCAGAGGTCTCGGTGCTTAAGCGCTATAGCTTAGCGCTTCAAGCAGGTGAAACTGTGTGTATCTTAGGCCCTTCTGGTTGCGGAAAAAGTAGTTTGCTTCGCGCGATTGCGGGCTTTGAAACCATTGATGCTGGGACGATTTACCTCAATGACACCTTGCTATCCTCTGCCACACACATCGTCGCACCCGAGCATCGCAAAGTGGGCTTTATGTTCCAGGATTACGCATTGTTTCCGCATTTGAACGTTGCAGACAATATTGGTTTTGGTCTAAAAAAATTATCCCCGCAAGCGCGCGCGCAACAGGTTCACGCCATGCTTACCTTGGTCGATCTCGAACCTTATGCCAAGAGGTTTCCGCACGAACTCTCTGGCGGGCAGCAACAGCGGGCCGCATTGGCACGTGCCTTGGCGCCCAAACCCGAAATCCTGCTGCTCGATGAGCCCTTTTCTAACCTCGATGCCGACACCCGTGAGCGCCTCATCCTAGAGCTACGCAACATCCTCAAACAGACAGGTACCACCACACTTATGGTGACCCATAGCCAGTCTGAAGCCGTCGCTTTGGGCGACCGCATTGAGCGAATGGGATAGTGATAACATTCTGAGCATCATCAGAAGGAGACAAAACATGGAACTACTTCAAGGCCTTCAGACTCGCCGCAGCATTCGAGGCTTTCAACCTAAGCCCGTGCCACAAGAGCTGATCCGCACCGTTTTATCGGCAGCCGGTCGCAGCGCTTCTTACACGAATACCCAGCCTTGGGAAGTAGCGGTCGTCACAGGCGCCAAGCGCGACGAACTCAGCGGCGTTCTGTACGAACTTGCGCGCTCAAATACCCCAACGAATTACGACGTGCTCACCCCCACAAGTTGGCCTGAAGCGCTTGAACAACGCTCAAAAGTTCACGGCGCACGTCGGTTTGAAGCCTTGGGGATTGGGCGTGGCGACACTGAACGCCGCAACGAATTGCGCCTCAAAAACTTTCAGTTTTTTGATGCACCCTGTGCCATGTTCATGTTTATGGACAGCACCTTAGGGCCTTGGTCAACACTGGATATGGGGATCTTTTTGCAAGGGTTGACCCTGTCTGCCCACGGCGCCGGGTTGGGTTGCTGCCTGCAGGCCTCGCTCGCCGGTTACCCAGATGCCATACGCGAGTGTTTAGGCATTTCTAGTACTAAAAAGCTGATCGTAGGGATGTCGATGGGGTATCCGGATTTAGATGCCCCCCTGAACGCCTACCACAGCACACGCATGGAACTCGATGACTTTGTGAAGTGGTACTAAAGCGAGACGTCTTTTCAATAAAAAAACGCCTCTCACCACTACAGCGTTGGATAGTCGGTGTAACCCTTGGCGTCACCGCCGTAAAACGTTTTACGGTCGTACGGGGTCAAGGGTGCATTCAATTCAAACCGTTTGGGCAAATCTGGATTTGAGATGAAGAGACGCCCGAAAGCTACGGCATCGGCTTGGCCGCTTGCGACGACAGCCTCGGCATCATCACGGTTATACCCACCTGCCGACAAGATCTTGCCGCCAAACATTGGCCCAAAGAGCTTCGACGTGCTCGGCTGATCTTCAGCAACCTTATCAGAACCGCCAGCCATCGTTGAACGTGGTTCGATGAAGTGCAGAAAAGCCAATTGCATTTTGGCCAGCGCACCAACCAGATAGGTAAAAAGGCCTTTAACGTCAGTGTCGGCCATATCGTTAAACGTCCCGTAAGGCGACAAACGCACGCCTACGTGATCGCCGCCCCAAACATCACACACTGCCTGCACAACTTCAAGCAATAACCGGCTGCGGTTCTCGATGCTGCCACCATATTGATCGGTACGCTTATTTGACCCGTTATGCAAAAACTGGTCTAACAAATAACCATTTGCACCGTGTACCTCAACACCATCAAAACCAGCAAGCTTGGCTTGTTTTGCGGCGTGGACATAATCTTGAATCAGGCCTGGAATTTCAGTTAATTCTATTGCCCGAGGTGTCTCAAACTCTTCGAGCCCCCAAGAGGCTGTGTATACCTTACCGCTGGGCGCGATCGCCGAAGGGGCCACTGGTAGGCCCAGCTCTGGGTGCAAAGAGCTGTGCGAAATGCGGCCCACGTGCCATAACTGGCAAATGATTTTTCCGCCCGCAGCATGCACAGCGTCGGTTACTTTGCGCCAACCTTGCACTTGCTCATCGCTATAAATACCGGGTGTAGCAGGATAGCCTTTGGCTAAGGCCGAGATTTGACTCGCCTCAGAAATAATCAAGCCTGCACTCGCGCGTTGAGAGTAATACTGTGCAGCCAGTTCACCCGGTACATCACCTGCTTGGGCGCGCATCCGAGTCAACGGGGCCATCACAACACGATTGCTCAGCTCAATTGAGCCAAAATTTGTTGTAGAAAGAAGTTTCATCAATCAATCCCATCTTTTAAAAACTAGTTAAGCTTTAGTTATTGGGCCGTCTTGAGATAAATCAAGCGTTAACCCTAAAACTAGGTGCATACTAAGAACTAAGCGCATACTAAGGTCAGTTGTTCAATCAAATCATCAGGAGCCCAACATGAATAAACCCACCGACAATATTGACGCAGGTGCAATGCAAGATAAATTGCTTGAGAGCCTGAAGCTTGCCCTCGATGAAGCTGAAGGTCTGCTTCGCAGCGCTGCGAACGCAACCGGCGAACAGGCCGCCGAACTACGCGCTCGCGCGATTGACTCTTTGCGCTCAACCCGTGAATCTTTATACGACACCCAAGAGTCAATTTTAAGACAAGGAAAAAAAGCAATTCGCGAAGCAGACGACTACGTACACGACAACCCTTGGCAAGCAGTTGCCGCCGTTGGTGTGGTTGGTTTGTTGCTGGGCTTGCTCAT